>Ga0209389_1002540_pt1 | contig 14106 bp, 13 predicted proteins | sample CowpearedBW_FD_187526 | JGI IMG/M metagenome (GOLD analysis project Ga0209389, IMG submission 187526) | Root nodule microbial communities of legume samples collected from California, USA - Cow pea red BW (SPAdes) (version 2) | ecosystem: Host-associated > Plants > Roots > Nodule | place: USA...
CGCAGTCACGCCGGCGAGCCCGCTCGGCGATCGCGTCCTTCAGAGCATTTCTGCTATTCACCAGGGCAAACCACTTCCGTCGGGCGCAGTTTCGCCGACGCTCGTCGGCGAGCCTGATCCTACCAAGAGTCTCCAGCTTGGGCCGGCCGCGCAACCGGTCCTGCGTGCGCAGAAAGTCGAGGTGCATCCGGCGGGCAAACCTGAAGATGCGGATCATTTCGACTCGGCGCTGGCGAATCTGCGGGATGTTTACAACGGCGTCATCCAGGTTTCGCTTCTCTCCAAGGGGACAGGTGCTGTCAGTTCATCTCTGAACAAGCTTCTATCGGCGGGCTGAGCGGGCCGTTGGCTGTCTTTACGAAAGACAAGATCGGTAATGGCCGGCCCGCAAGAAAGCGGCTTCATGCTCTCTTCCTGTTGCTGCTTTTGCTGACCCTCGCCGGTTGCAAAGCTGATCTGTATACCAAAGTTCAGGAGCGTGAAGCCAACGAGATGCTTGGGCTGCTCCTGAGCAAGGGCGTCGATGCCATCCGTGTCGTCGGTAAGGATGGGACCAGCACAATTCAGGTGGAAGAAAAGCAGCTCGCCTACTCAATCGAGCTGCTGAATGACCAGGGCTTGCCGCGCCAACCCTTCAAGAGCCTTGGTGAGGTGTTCAAGGGGTCGGGCCTCGTTGCCTCTCCGGTTGAGGAGCGAGCCCGCTACGTCTATGCCCTTAGTGAAGAATTGTCGCGCACGATCAGCGATATCGATGGGGTTCTCTCCGCCCGTGTTCATGTCGTTCTGCCGAAGAACGATCTTTTGCGACAGGATGCAACCCCGTCCTCGGCATCGGTTTTCATTCGGCACGCCTCTAACGCGAAGCTCTCAGCCTTGCTGCCGCAGATCAAGATGCTCGTCGCCAACAGCATCGAAGGTCTATCATACGACAAGGTGGCGGTCGTGTTCGTGCCGGTTGAGCGGGCTCAGCATGAGGTCTCCGTTGTGCCAGCGGCAGCTTCCGCCGAACCAACCAAGTTCATCGCAACCCACATTGCGATTGGTGCAGGAGGTGCGCTCGCCGCGTTGGGCATTCTATCTTACGTGCTGCTGAGCACACGTGGGCGACAGCTTCGTCAATCCTGGCGCAAAGTGACAAATCTCGGCAGAGGTGCCAGCAAGCCAGCGTTCCAGTCCGCCGGCAAAAAACTGTCCTCCGATCCGAAATAGGCGGCAAGCAGGTCCGTATCGATGGCATCCACTGACCCAAATCATTCACTCAACCCGCATTCCGATCGCCTGCGCGAGCTTGCCGCTTTGATTCATCCCGACCGGTTTGCCGGCCATCTTGATGGGCTCCTGTCGGCCGCCACAGTGCTGCAGTTGCAGAAGACTCCGAGACTGCAGCAAAGACTGGTCGAATTGCTGCTGGGCAGTGAGCTGGTCTCGAACGGAACCGACTGGGGTAGGGACGTTCTGCTCGGGCATGATCCGCGTCGGGCGGCCCTGCTCGCCGGCAGTATCTGGCATGCCCGTTCGGTGCTGAAGCTTGTGTCAAAGCATGATGTAGCGATTCTGATCAAAAATATTGGTGCGGAAGCTCATGCTTTCGCAATCCGACACGTATCCAACGCCGTCGCAACCACATCGATTGACGATCCGCAGAAGCTGGCGAGCCAGATTGAACATGACGGATGTGCCTGCCTTGGTGCTTGGCTCAAGGGCGCATCAGAGCTTGACCGTGTGCGCGTTCTTTTCCGCTTACCTCTGGGAACCGGCGCCGAATCCCCAGCAGCCGAACACCACAATTCAGCAGGTCAGTTACTGTCTTTGGTAGTGGCCCATTTGGCCACGGAGGAGCCAGCGGCATGACGGCCGATGAAACAGTCTTGCCAGATAGCCCGCGGATACGGCCGCTTGGTCCGCTCATACCAGCCGCGGAACTTGGTATCTGGTACGATGCGGTGCAGACGCACGCGCTAGCCGAGCGATATCTGCGGCAGGTTCGCAGTTGGGCAAGGAAAGCCTATCAGCAGGAGCGGGAGCGCGGCCATCGCGAAGGTCTTAGGTCAGGCTCGGACGAAATGGCACAGCTGATCGCCCGAGCTGCTTCCGATGTGGCCCGGCGAAAAGCCGTTCTGCAACAGGAGTTGCCACAGCTCGTGATTGAGATATTGACCGATTTGTTGGGCTCCTTTGATCCGGGTGAGATGTTGGTAAGGACCGTTCGTCACGCCGTCGAGCAAAGATATGGCAGCGCAGAAATATGCCTTCACGTCTCTCCTGTGAATGCTGATGCACTAAGGCATGAATTCGTGGCGTTCGATGGAACGGATGGTCGGCCGAAAGTCAGAATTGATCCGGACCCGGCCGTGAGGCCCGACCAGTGCGTTCTGTGGAGTGAGTTCGGCAATGTCGATTTAGGACTTGCCGCGCAGCTCCGCACATTGCGTCTCAGCCTTAATCCATCTTCTCAGGAAAGCGATCCGTGACGACGCAACGATCAGGCCATGATCAAGCGGCCGGAGAAGGAGATGTGCATGCGGCGATAGCATCTCTAAGATTCGCAGCAAAGGATGTCGATACGCGTGCCGTGCGGGGACGGATCACGCGTGCGATCGGCACCTTGCTCCATGCCGTGTTGCCAGGGGCCCGTGTTGGAGAACTTTGCCTGTTGCAGGATCACGCTTCCGGATGGTCACTTGAAGCGGAAGTCATCGGTTTGCTGCCGGACGGGGTGTTGCTGACGCCCATTGGCGATCTGGTGGGCTTGTCCCACCGCGCGGAAGTGCTCCCGACCGGGCGCATGCAGGAGGTGTCAGTCGGACCCGACCTGCTCGGCCGCGTGATCGATAGCTTCGGCCGTCCACTCGATGGCAAGGGGCCGATAAAGACGGTCCACAAGTGTCCGCTCCGCGGCAAGGCGCCCAACCCGATGAGGCGGCGTGGCATCGAGCAGCCGTTTCCGCTCGGCGTTCGCGTGCTGGATGGACTTCTGACGTGTGGCGAAGGTCAGCGGATCGGAATCTATGGAGATGCCGGTTGCGGTAAGTCGACGCTGATGTCGCAAATTGTAAAAGGCGCGGCCGCCGATGTCACCGTGGTTGCGCTCATAGGAGAGCGTGGACGCGAGGTGCGTGAATTCATCGAACGTCATATTGGAGATGCCCTCGCTCGCACGATCGTTGTCGTTGAGACGTCCGATCGATCGGCAATGGAGCGGGCGCAATGCGCTCATATGGCGACCGCACTCGCCGAGTATTTTCGTGATCAAGGGCTGCAGGTCGTTCTGATGATGGATTCGCTGACGCGCTTTAGCCGTGCGATGCGCGAAATCGGCCTTGCCGCAGGAGAACCTCCTACCCGGCGCGGCTTTCCTCCTTCCGTCTTTGCGCTGCTGCCTGGTCTGTTGGAGCGTGCCGGTATGGGCGAGCGGGGCTCGATCACGGCATTCTATACCGTGCTTGTCGAAGGTGACGGCACGGGCGATCCGATCGCCGAAGAGTCGCGCGGCATTCTCGATGGTCATATCATTCTTTCGCGCGCGCTGGCCTCGCGAGAGCATTTTCCTGCCATCGACGTGCTGTCGAGCCGAAGTCGTGTCATGGATGCGGTCGCCTCTGGTCCACATCGCAAGGCGGCATCCGTCTTCCGCGATCTGCTCTCGCGCTACAATGAGGCTGAGTTCCTGATCAAGGTCGGTGAATACAAGCCGGGCAGCGATCCACTGACTGATCGGGCAATCGATTCAATCGAGGAACTGCGCGCATTCTTGCGCCAGGGACAGGACGAGCCGTCTAGCTTTGAGGAGACCGTTTCATGGATGTCGCGTCTGACGGCCTGAATCCCGTGCAAGCGTCGAAATTGCGGTTGGTGAAAGACATGAGGGAGCGAAGCGCGCTTCGTGAATTGTCGAATATGCAAGCCACGCGCCGAATTGCGCTCGAAGCGCTGCAGCGAGCGGCTGAGGATCTAGAAAGCGCAGAGAAGCATCGCGCCAGGCTCGAAGCTGAACTTTATCAGGAGCTGACGTCGCTCGAGACGACGTCCGTGACCGAGCTCGATCGTCGCTGTCAACTCGTCGTTGGGCGCTTGGCAGCAGAGATTGAACCGGCACGGCAGGCGCTTGAGCAGGCGCGCATCGCGCATGAGCAGGCCCAGGGGGCAGTGAATGAGGCGCGGACGGTATGGGCCAAGCGTTCGGCGGCGAGCCAGAAATGGCAGGAGATTGAGGGCGATGTCCAGCGTACTACCGCTGTCCGTTCGGAGTTTGCAGCCGAAATCGACGCCGACGATGAGGTTTTGCTCCGATATCAGGGCAGTTCGCGCAGCCAGGCGGTCGGCGGGTCGAACTGATGGCTGGTTCTCTTATGACGTCGCGAGCTGCGCCTGTGGAACCTGGCGGTAAATGCCGTGGGTGAACCCGCACTATTTCAGCCAGCGGTAAAGCTGTCGCAGAGAGTGGTCTCGTGGCTCAACGAGATCGCCGCACAGCGCACGGTTCTGCAGAGCCGTCTTGGCGATAAGCCGCTATCCATCCGTGTGAGCCGGCTTGTTTGGCAGCCCGAGCCATATGCCATGTCTATGCTCGACTGCGTATTTTGCGCCGGATGCGAGACAGTTGTCTTGTCCTTGCCTCGCCTTCTCGTCGAGACACTGATTTCAACAGTCCAGCATGGCCTTACTTTACCTTCCGATCCAACCCGCTCGCTGCTTCTCGAACTTGCACTGGAACCTTGGCTCGCTCGATTAGAGAACGTGCTCGGGCGGAATTTGCAGCTGATCCGCATCGAAGACGCAACGGCCAAAGACCCCTATTTGGAGCTCGACATTACTTTCGGACCAGTGGCGGGCAAGGGCCGCCTGTTCTTGTTCGCGCCTCTTGATGGTCCGGTTCCGCCTGCGTTTCGTGTGTTAGGCGAATTGATTGGCCAATTGCCGCGAGATTTAGACAAGATTTCTTCGGAAATGCCGATCGTGATTGCGAGAGAGATCGGCTCGCTGCGGGCGCCTATCAGGCTTCTTCGCCAAGCACAGCCGGGCGACGCACTGCTGCCCGACGTCATTCCCTTTGCCCATGGCCAGCTCATCCTCGCTGCGGACAAGTTGTGGGCGCCGGCGCAGGTCGCGGGCGACAGACTTATGCTTCGGGGACCATTCCGCCTGCAGTCCCATCCTCTAAGGTATGCAAATATGACGATACGCCCCCAAGCGGAGCAAGCAATCCCGCCCTCGGAAGCCGACATCGACAGCGTCGAGATCACGCTTGTGTTCGAATGCGGCCGCTGGCCCATCCCGCTGGGTACGTTGAGAAGCATCAACGAGGGGCACGTGTTCGAGCTCGGCCGACCCCTGGACGGCCCGGTCGATATCGTTGCCAACGGTCAATTGATCGGCCGCGGTGACATCGTGCGCATCGGTGAAGCGTTGGGCGTCCGGTTGCGTAGCAGGTTGTCGGTCAATGGTTGACATTCAACCGAGCATCCTTGCGCTTGTTGCGGCGACGGCCGGCCTTGGCCTGCTGGCGTTCGCAGTCGTCACAACGACGGCGTTCATCAAGGTTTCCGTCGTTCTCTTCCTGGTCCGCAACGCGCTCGGAACTCAGTCTATACCACCGAACATCGTTCTGTATGGCGCTGCATTGATCCTTACCGTGTTCATAGGCGCCCCAGTATTCGAGCAGACCTACAACCGCCTGAGCGATCCACAACTTCGTTACCAAACCGCCGATGACTGGTTGGCCGCCGCCAAGGAGGGCAGCGAGCCGCTGCGCGCCCATCTCAAAAAGTTCACCACTGAGGAGCAGCGCACGTTCTTCCTGTCGTCGACGGAACATATCTGGTCGGAGGAGATGCGCGGCAGCGCAACAGCTGATGATTTTGCGATCCTGGTGCCGTCCTTTTTGATATCGGAGCTTAAGCGTGCATTTGAAATCGGTTTCCTTCTTTATCTTCCGTTCATCACGATCGACCTGATCGTGACGACAATTCTGATGGCCATGGGCATGTCAATGGTCTCACCAACAATGATATCCGTTCCTTTCAAGCTCTTTCTGTTCGTCACAATCGATGGCTGGTCGCGCCTCATGCACGGATTGGTCTTAAGCTACGCAACCGCCGGAGGTTGAGATGGACGAGGCTAGCATCCTCACTCACCTGAGCCGATCACTGGTCCTGTTCATGATCTGGGTTCTGCCGCCGCTGCTGGCAGCCCTCGTGGCCGGATTGGGTATCGGCATCGTGCAGGCAGCAACCCAGCTCCAGGATCAAACCTTGCCGCTTACCGTGAAGCTCCTCGTCGTCGTCGCCGTCCTCGTTCTGTTTGCTCCGGTGCTGAGCGCGCCGCTGATCGAGCAAGCCCAGCATATCTTCACTGAGTTCCCCGCACTCACAGCGAGGTATTAGACTAGTGCGCGGAACGGAAGACTCTCCAAATGTCAGCTATAGCTCGCGGTTGTCAGCGTTGATTTGTGAAGCACAGAAAAGGCGAGTTCGTCAGCTTATCGAAAGCTCGCCTCACCAGCATAAGACGGATAGATATCCGAACTGTCCTATTCGGTTCTATGAGCCTGCCGTATTTGGAGGAATGACCCCATTGGGAATCTCCATCCATTCGGTTCAGGTTTTGCTTACGACGTGATCGAGTTACCTGCGGAGACCTGGTTCTTGGTGCATAGCCTGGCGAGTTGTCGACGCAAGTGAACGGGCGAGCCGCTTTGATTGCAAGCGGCCGCACGATTCTGGCGTTCCGGTGAATGAACCTGCGAATGAAGGTGCCGCTCGAGATCGATCTCCATAAACTGCGAAATTGGTGGAAGCCTTGACGCCCTCAGATCACGAAACCGCGCTGCCGCCGGTGAGAGCCGAAGAAGCGTGGCGTATAGGCCGCGCAGCGGCGCGATTTCACCGTTGCTCTCATCGAATGGTCATGCCTCTGTGCCGGATGGCTGTAGCCATGTGGATGGTTGAAGCCGAACTCATCTGGCCTTGTGGGAGGCGTGTCGCTCTGCAACCGCTGGGACACGAGGGTCGATGATCTGCAGAGTTCAAATCATGGAGACGCGAGTGGGGCGGTTGCATTGGCTGGAGCGAACGACGAGCTGAGCTCAAATGGATACCTTGTCACCCGCCGAGATGCAAACTGTGGTTCAGACTGCTGTCGAGTTCGTCGTTGCGGCCGGACTTGGCGCGGCCCGGCCCCTCGGCATTATGCTGGTTCTTCCGGTATTCACGCGACCGCACATTAGCGGAATTATCCGCGCAAGCGCGACGGTTGTGATTGGATTGCCTTGCTTGATGCAGATCAGGAACGGCTTGCAGACACTAGATCCGGGCACCCGTATGATTGCGGTCTCGCTCCTCGGTTTGAAGGAGATATTTATCGGCCTGCTGTTCGGTTTTCTGCTTAGTATACCACTTTGGAGCATCCAGGCCGTTGGTGACATCATTGATACTCAGCGCGGCATCTCCAGCCAGGTGGACGATCCTGCGACACGCAGTCAAGCGCTCCCGATGGGGCTTTTTCTCGGAACTGCCGCGGTTACGATCTTCGTTGTATCAGGCGGTCTGCAGACCATGGTCAGATGCCTCTATGGAAGCTATCTGATCTGGCCCGTGTATCGGCTGCTACCGCCCCTGACCCAGCAAGGGGCAATGGAGTTTATCGGGCTTCTCGACCATATCATGCATACGACCCTCGTGGTCGCCGGGCCGGTGCTGGCTCTGTTGCTTCTGATTGACGTGTCCCTCATGCTGCTCGGGCGCTTTGCGCCGCAAATCAAGCTGAATGATCTCTCTCCGACCATCAAGAATGCCGCCTTTGGCATCATCATGGTCAGTTACGCCGTCTTCCTGATCGAATATATGGGAGCAGAGATCATTCAGTTCAACGGCGTGCTGGAGTGGCTCGGGAAGTTCTTGAAATGAACGACACGAGCGAAGAGAAAAATCTTCCACCAAGTCACAAGAAGCTGAGGGACGCGCGTAAGAAGGGGCAGAGCCCGCGCAGCGCTGACTTTGTGACCGCGGCAAGCCTTTGCGCCGGTTTCGGCTGCCTGTGCTTCAGGGCGGGCTCGATCGAAGACGGATGGCGCGAAGCCGTGCGGCTCATCGACAAGCTGCAGGAACAGCCCTTCAACAGTGCGGCTCGGCAGGCGTTGGTCGAATTGATGGACCTTTCTATAACCGCTGCGGCTCCCATCCTAGGTGCGGCGGTGGTTGCGGCGATTCTGGCCGGTGTCTTGGCCGGCGGCGGGCTGACGATTTCAGGTGAGCCGCTTAAACCCAGCTTTGAGAAATTGGACCCCGTCAAAGGGCTGAAGCGGATTTTCTCCCAGCGGTCGGTTGTCGAGCTTGGAAAGTCTATCGTCAAAGTTTTGGTTCTTGGCGCTACGTTCGTTTTCACTGTGCTCGCAAGTTGGAGGGCACTGGTATACTTGCCCGTTTGCGATTTGAGCTGCTTTGGTTTTGTCTTTAAAGAGCTCAAGGTGCTGATCGCGATTGCTGCCGGCGCTCTTCTGATTGGCGGCTTGGCCGATCTGCTCATTCAGCGTTGGTTGTTCTTGCGCGACATGCGCATGACGCAGAGCGAAGCCAAGCGCGAGTCCAAGGAACAGGACGGTAATCCGCAGATCAAGGGTGAACACCGGCGGCTCCGCCGGGAGTCGGCGAACGAGTCTCCGCTCGGCATCCATCGGGCGACAGTGATACTGACGGGGCGAGCGACATTGATTGGGCTGCGCTACGTTCGGGGCGAGACCGGCGTCCCGGTACTGGTGTGCCGCGGTGAGGGCGAAACGGCTTCACAGTTACTAGCGCAGGCGCGCGCCCAACGTCTGAGCATTGTCGAGGATCATGTCTTGGCGCGCCAGCTGATCCAAAAAGGTGCGATGGGCAAGGCCGTTCCGATGGAGTGTTTCGAGAGGGTTGCAAAGGCAGTCTTTGCCGCCGGCCTAGTTTAGCGTCGCGCAAAACAGCGATGCGCTCAAATCTCTGGTCAACGATCCAACTGTCCCAGAACCTGGTCTGCAAGCTGCACGATCCCAAGAAAAGGACCGACCAAAGATTGGATTCCAGGAGGCTCGTCGGCCGAGTCCAAGACTGATATGAACCAGAGCGGCAACCGGCGTTCATGCTGCTCGCGTCTGACGCACCGCTTATTGGGTTTCTGGCGCAACCCTGTTATGGGTTTCATCCTCCAAATTGCTCCTGCTGCCCGCCGCCGTGGCTCCACGTGCGGTGATGGCAAGCTCTGCACGATCACCACTGGTCGGCATGACAGCGCCATTGCCTAACAAGTCGCCAGGATCATTGACCATGACCGCGAAGTTATTCCGGACTGAGCAGCCAAGGGTTGGATTGAACGAATTGTCGTTCACTGTAGGAGCAACGATGGAGAGCGAGGGGCAGACCGGAGGATGGGCTTCGAAAGTGATCGCTTCGATCCTCACCCCGGAACGAGCCGGCAAATCCACACGAGAAGCAGACAGACGGATGTTGTAGGTGGCAACGCCCATGGCGCGAACCTCGTGGGCCACCTGTGCAATGAGTCTGGGTGGGCCGATGACACCCACATGGAGGGCATCCCGCCGGCCGCGACTGGTCGCTGCAATAAAGCTTCGCAGCCGATGCCGTTCGGGGCCACGAAGGCTCTGCAGGAACAGCACGCTACTCTTCTGCTCGACCTGGATCTCTTGGTCAGCCGGCGCGGGCTGGATCGAAGCAGTATTTGCGCAGCCGCCCAATGTTGCTCCAATAACGATCGGATAGCACAGATGTCGCAAAGTCATTTGGCGATCCTCATTCGATAATAAAGCCGGCGCTGCCGGTCAATCCTGGTGCGCTGGCGCGAGGCGCATCGCGCTCTCGCGGCGGCCGGGCCACCGTGTTCGTCAAAATCCGCCCCGCGTCTGAGGGCGGTGAGATGCGGTCGCTCGGCGCACTCATCCGGTTGGGATTCGGTCCCGGCCGCACGATGTAGGGCGTGACAATAATGACCAGCTCGGTTTCACGTTTTTGAAACGATGAGGAGCGAAAAAGCGCGCCCAGGATCGGCACATCGCCAAGCCAGGGAAACTCGCCTATATCAGTGTTGAAGTTGCGTCTGATGAGGCCGCCGATTGCAAAGCTCTGACCGCTGGCGAGCTCGACCACGGTGCTCGCCCGCCGAGTCGAGAGGGCAGGGACCGCCATGCCATTGATTTTGACCTCGCCTTCGCTCGACAGTTCGCTGACTTCGGGCTTCACACGGACATTGATCTGATTATTGTTGAGAACCGTCGGAACGAACTCGAGGCTCACGCCGAACTGACGAAATTGGACCGAAACCTGCCGGTTGTCCTGCATCACCGGAATGGGGAATTCGCCTCCGGCGAGAAAGCTTGCGGCTTCGCCGGACATCGCCGTTAGATTCGGCTCAGCCAGGATTGAGGCGAGGTGCTCGCTCGCGAGAGCGTCGAGAACAGCGCTCAGGTTGGTATTGCCGGCGCTAAACCCAATCCCGATCGTGCCGCCGCCGCCGGCCGCGCCGGACCCGCCCCCTTTGCCGGTCACAAGGAAAGCGCCGTTTGGGCTCGAGGCCGTGAAGTTGATGTTGAGATCCTTGACCGCGCTGCGGGAGACTTCTGCCACCCGTACGCTGAGATTCACCTGCAATGAGCCGGCGACCTGGATCTTGTTGACAACCAGCGCGCCCGCGCCAAGAAACTGCTCAGTGACCTTCCTGGCGGTCTCCACGACATCGGCATTGGGCGCCGTACCGCTAAGGATCGCGCCGCGCGGGGTATAGCTGACCTGAATCGGATAGTCGCCGACCTCGGCCTTCAGCGCGGCCCGCAGATCCTCGATCGGTTGGGTGACGACAACACGCAGCTCGGCGAGGGCCTCTCCGTTGTCATTCAGGGCGAACAGGCTCGTCCGTCCGGACTTTTTGCCAAACACGAAAATCGTGGTGTTCGACGGCGCCTGATAATCCGCAATCGCCGGGTCGGCAATAAAAATGCTCGCAGCCGGCCCGGTCAGATGAACTGTCTTGCCCTGTGAGGAGGTAAGGTTGAGCGTGCCGGTGGTGCTGCCAGGCGCCGCACGTGGCGGTTCTCCTTTGCCATCCCGCTTTGTCTGAGCTGTGACAGCAAGCGGAAATAGCAGAGCGAGTGCGCACAGGACGTAGCAAAGGCGGGAAAAAGCGGCATAGTGCGAGCCGCTGGCGACCATCGACGGCTCATCAGCGCCGGCGGCATTGTTAATGACGTTCAAGGGAGAGTTGCTTTCAAGTTCGATCGGCTAGGCAGCCGATGCTGCGCCAATGAGTTCAAGGGTGTAACCGACACCGCGCGCGGTCTTGATCCTGAGCGTTGCACCCGCCTGGCTCAAATGCGTGCGTAAGCGATAAATCCCGACTTCCAGCGCATTGGTCGAGACCTCGTCGTCAAATGCATACAAGCTATCTTCGAGCGATGCGCGCGGCACGGTACGGCCCGCGCGGTTGAGCAGATGTTCAAGAATGCACACTTCGCGACGCGCAATTCTCAGTATTCGACCACCGACCGAGACTTGTCTCGCGATAGGATCGAAATGCAGATTCCCGAATGTCACCACCGGCGCCGTCATTTGCGTTGACCGTCGCAGAATAGCTCGCATGCGAGCAATGAGTTCGTCGATAGACACGGGCTTGGGCAGAAAATCATCCGCGCCTGCATTGAAAATCGCAATCCGCCGACTGAGATCATTGAGACTGCTCATCATCATGGCCGGCATTGACCGTCCCTCGCGCCGCAACTGCTTCAGCCAGTCCAATCCGTCTCCATCGGGCAAAGCCGATTCGAGCAGGACCATGTGGTAGTTCGCGCAATCGAGCGCGGCCGCCGCCTCATCCAGCGTGCGTGTCACGTCGACGGCGAAGCCGCAACTTAAGAGCGCTTCCTTCACGTCGCGGGCAAAGTCCGCATGATCATCAACCAGGAGAATTCGCATTTCATCGCCTCTCGTCCATCCACGCCAAGACCTGAGCGCGTCACGATTGACCATGGGGCTCGATGAAACTGAGAGGCGGTTGCACTGGTGTGAATTGGAACAGCCCCAAACGAGAGGGCGGAACATGTTGACAGGCGATCAATATCTGCGGGTCCATTGTCATCGGATGGACTACAGATCGCTGCGGCCTGCTTACGGCGTCGGCGCCGCTCAACATGTCCCTCATGCCAGCAAGGGATCTGATTTTGTTTAAAAGGCTGAAGGCCGCGGCAGCCCGCTGACGCGCCTGTAGGCCGATCACAGCCGTTCTTGAATGCACTGAGCCGACGCCTGCGGTGCGAAAAGCGCCAAGCCGCGCAATCGAAGCCAAAGCACGGGAGACGATCGGATTTGTGACCGAACAGATGAGCGAAACCGACATTTGGAAACTTCCCCAATTCGTCTTCGTCCGCGGTCAGTCTTGCTGGGCTGTTGAGCCCGTCGTGTCGTGAAGTCACGACAATGCAAGTCTTTCCGCATTCGAAGACACTTCACGCGAGGCATCTGGCCAGTGGCTTCACAGGCCGAGATGCACGACAGAAACGATCAATGCCCCTCTCGGCTTGAAGAACACCCTCCCGCTACCCAATTGTTCGCACGCAAGGTGTCGACCGTCCTGAAGCTCCGTCGCGCCCGAGCTCCCCTCGTACGCCGCAGCCCAGCGAAAGCTGCGAACGATGGCCGAATCGAGCCGCACGGAGTTGCCATCGCGCATAGATCCAGGTGGCTACACCAACACCATTCCGTCTCACGGGGGGCACGGCGCCAGAATGATCGGTTCTCCAATTTGCAGTTGGCGTGTGCCCGGCAAGGGCGAGATAGCGACCGCCAGCGTTCTGTTCGCGCGCCGTATCTTGATTCACTTGCGAGCGTATCGGCGCTACGTCCTCCGATCTGCACATAGGCGATGGACGCTGGCCCTGGAGAGGAGCAGTCCAGCAGCGTGACGGGGCGGAGCGGCGGAGCATTGTGCTTTTGAGACGTTCGCAATTCTTGCTACCTGTCAGGAAGAGTTCACGCGAGCGGGTTCTGTGTCGCGGGACTGTCGGAAATCCTACAATCTGACGCTAGGTGAGATTCAAGTGCCTTTGACTGCTGGTTGTAGCAGTGCTCTCGAACTCGCAAGCATTCTGAAGCGATGACGACACAGTCCGGACCAGACTATCGACGTGCGCGTAACGCTCGTCCCTCTCGCCAATGTCATGACCATCTCGTCGGTCCAGTTAAGGCGTAGCTTGAGCCAAAGCCGATGACAGTATGTGAAGGCAGTCGTCTTTGCTGGGCCTTAAGGCGTGACGTCACGGTCGTCCGATCGACCCCATACGTGCCAATTTAGCAAGGAGACGGTGGCGAGCCGCGTGTTGCTTCTATGTGACGGGCGGGAGCTAACTTCTGGGATGCAGACGCCCAAGCGCGCAAGCCGATTTGACCGGCAAGGGACTGAAAAAAGAATCGACTGCCACACGACATTCTTGAATGCTGCCTCCATAGATCACGATCGACTATGGGGCCTTTAGGCAAGATCGGCAAAATCGATTGTTTTGATGGAACGCATCCAAGTAGCGAATAGGCCATTGTGCGACGGCATGGCTTGCCGCTGAGCGATACTCCATTGACCTGATCCGTTGATGCGATCGCACCCGATCTCTTTTGATTGATCGCGCGGTCGATGGCAGGTCGAGCTGCCGAAGGGATCGATGCTCCGCCTTAGTGGCTCACGTGATCCGAACTTCCTGCCAAATGTGTCGGCGGCGATCGGATCGATGCGGGCGCGGCTGCAGCGCTTTAATGAGAGCGGCGGAAGGCCGAATGATGGTGCGAGTGTGTCCTCCAGAGCGTCGGGTACCTCTTGGGGATGTGCGCGCACCTTCGTCCCTTGCGCAGGTCAAGGGATGGGTTGATCGGAACATTATTCACGAAGCCATTATCGTGAGGCGGCGCCGCTGGGACGAGTGTTCCTTAGGTGGTTGTCTTGGTGATCAAGGAACATGCGAGAATGGCGCGGTCGCCAGTTGTCTAATCATTAGTCTCCAGTCTGCCGCTTGTAAGGATTTGCTTCGCTAGCGGTTCGGTAGCTGTCCAAATTGCCGCCCAGGAACAAGCGCTCGGTCTCACGGGT
>Ga0209389_1002545_pt1 | contig 14101 bp, 9 predicted proteins | sample CowpearedBW_FD_187526 | JGI IMG/M metagenome (GOLD analysis project Ga0209389, IMG submission 187526) | Root nodule microbial communities of legume samples collected from California, USA - Cow pea red BW (SPAdes) (version 2) | ecosystem: Host-associated > Plants > Roots > Nodule | place: USA...
ATTCCTTTTAAAGTCGTATATAACAATTCAGTTGCACGATATTTACCTATAACTGACCACATAATCTAATAAAGTCAGTTATGGAAAAACTACTCTTGAGTTGTCACAGTTAATATTCTGGTAAAAAAGAAGATAAAAAAAAGCAGACATATTTAAAAAATCAAATATCCATAATTATGTTTACTGTATTTATCTTGTGTATCTAGACGAGATTAAAACTGGTCAACAGAATAAATCTGGAAACACTTTTTCTGAGAAAAAGAGAGTCTTCGGTTTAGTTTAAGTGCGTTCGTTTTCCTTTAAATGTATTTTACAAATAAATATAAACACCATTTAGAACTGTGTTCTTGAATTCATCTTAATAAGATTCCAGGTGAGTCTTCTACTTTTCTTTTCGAACTTTTGCATTTGAACATAATGGGTATTTTCGACCATTCAATCACATCGGCATAAAGATATAATAAATTAATTTATCATAGGATAGAAACGTTTCTTTAGCGTTTCTTTTGCGTAGAAAAGAAGGCAATGAGAGAGAGAGTAAATTGTTTTAGAAAAAGGCAAAGATTTATGTAACGCAAGAAGCTGAAGCCTGTTCCCAAGTCACTCTCTTTGCAACCTCCGAGGAATTTTGGTAGCATCCTCTGTGATATTTTGTCATCAGTTTCGGTTTTGGTAGAGAGAGAGACGTGAGTTTCTGGTCCTGTTGCTGTTTTTGTGAGTGTCAGAAAGTTCTTCTCTTTTGTCCATTGTTGCTTTTGCTTTCTGCTTGGAGAAATGCTGGTTCGAAGGAGGGTGATGAGTTGGAGAAGGGTGGCGAAGGCCCTGCAAGCTCTCGTAGCTCATGCTTTGCTTTTCTCTTTCACTCTTCTCCTTGCTCTCAAGCTTGACCATTTCCTTCCTGACTCATGGACATGGTGGTAGGTTCTCTTTTTCTTCATTCACACACTTCCTCTTTTATTACCCAGTTTAGAAATTGTGGATTTGAATCAAAGGGTCTCTACAAAATTCCACCTTTTGTTGATTTTTGTTATGAATTGTCATGTGCTTTTTGTTTCCCCCCTTTTTGAATTTCAATGCATGCAGTTGTTTTTTTCTGTAATTCTGGAAAAAAATGGCATTCATTGGGAGGAACACTAGTAGTTTCTTTTTTATTTTCCTTTTGGAAATGCAAACTTGCTTACCTTATACGCTACTGTCCTTCTGCTGCGTTATACAAACTTATTATTATTTTATTTTATTTTGTTCATTTGTAAATGGGATCGGAACTGGGATACCCTCGTTTCCGCTTTCCATATGTGGAACTGTCTGTTTGTGTGTGATGTTTTTGAGACGAGAGTAAAGAGAGAACTTAAAATTTCGATGTGTAGTTATATGTAATAAGGAACATACTTGCTCTGGCCATGTTGATTTAGCTAGTGAGGATGAAAGTACATCGCTTTAGTAACGTGTTAATTAATTCCCCACCCTCATTTCTCAACTTTGTTATGTTCCAAAATGTTTCTCTACAGTTAGGCTAATAATTGATGAGGTTTTCTAAAATTAATACTAATACATTAGCATTATGGGTTGTTACCAATATCCTCCATCGCCTCACTAAATATTCGCAACTTTGATGGGTACTGATCCCAACCGAATTGTACTTATAAGAATAGCCATCAAAGGATTCAGAGTTGTCTGTGGTTTTGAGCATGAAATGATTATTCTTGTTATGCATGTCTCATATTATGATTGTACAAGATACCGCAGGATTTTATTCAATGAAACTTTTAGTCTTAGTAATAAAATCATGGTACCATGTGATTCAAACCAACAACAATACTGTCAAATTTTATACACCGAGTAAATAGGAATATGTATGGGTGTGTCATTTTCACGTTTATGTGCCCATTTATGTCATGCCGAACACCGAATTGAACGTAAACATTTGATCATTCAGTATGAATCATTGGCAAGTTCTTCAAATCTTTCTTAAAATATTATTGAGGAGTGGAGTTTTGGGTAATAGATCTTAGGTTGTTGTATATTGAGAAGAAGAAATAGATTAAGAATGTATAACATATTCTTATCAATCATAGCCATACTTTAACATCTTTTTTAACAGGAAAGTATTTTCTCCTCTATGGCTTTTTCATGCTGTGGTGGCACGAGGCAGGTTTTCCTTGCCCGCTCCTTCGATTCCTCATGATCGGCGAGTAAGATATACTTCATGAAAATTCTTCCTTATTATTTTCTAGAAAATTAGAAATTTATCTTGTAGTAGGGTTTTGTTACTGAACTTAAACATAAATTGTTAATGGGCAGTGGGCTCCTTTTCATTCACTCGTAGCAACTCCACTACTTGTTGCATTTGAGCTACTTCTTTGTATACATCTCGGGAGCAGTTATGGTAGGCAACATTTCTTGTGGCATGGCTAAATGGATTTTTTTAATCAGTGTATCTTTACACCAAAAGTGTGATACTTCTTTTAATAGTTATTAATTACAAGATGCTACGAAATTAAATATTATTCATTTTAATGATGCAGAGATGAATTTAAGGATTGTCTTCATGCCCCTGGTATTTTTTGAAATGGTGGTTTTGTTTGATAACGTCAGGTAATATCTTGCTTCATCTATTCGTGTACCAGAATTTATATTCCAGTAGTTCATAAGGAGCTAGCAGATATATTTTAACCCATTCATAGTCTTCCAGTTTCTGTAATATTAGCTGGCACTGCTAAAAAAGTTTGCAATAAATTCACCACAAACATTCAACTTTATCAAGTGATTTGTAAAATTACCTGCATTTTTAGGTCTACTTTCAACTAATTATTGTGATTGTTGAGAAGTTTCAATGAATGAAATGGGAAGTAGTGCTTAGGCCGAACTTTAATGAATTATGCAACATGCAATACTATTTTATGCTCTTCTAACAAATGGATAATTTATTGACAAAAATGTCTTTCCATAGGATGTGTAGGGCTTTGATGCCTGGGGATGATGAAAATTTGACTGATGAAGCAGTATGGGAAACTCTTCCTGTAAGATGTTATTCTTTAGCTGATTGATTAATTAAGCTGCAATATGATCTGTAACAGAATAAATGAGGATCCTCAATGAAACTACTGAAATAAGTATCTCAACTGGCTTTTCATGGCAATTTAAGACTCCCGATTGTGATGATTTTTCAAGTAACATATATTCAAATCCTCAGTGAATTTTGGAGTGTCATTGTTAGAGTCTATAGAGGGATGAGGAATATGTAGCGGCAATAGATTGTGATTATATCTATACTTCAAAAGTCTTTGTTGTCTACGGAGCCTTGGCTGGAGGCTATGCTTATACTTAAATTTAGGTGAAATACATTAGTAATCAAAGTTCAAGTCTCTTTGTTTTTGCTTTATGGTAAGTAAAAGAAAAAAGGAACCTTCAAGTAATATAATTATTATAAATATAAAAAAACTCTTTCCTTTCTTTTTATTTTGTCATTGTTTTGCATTGGATTAACTTTTATTCCTTTTATGTCTATTAAGTGTAATGTGTGTGTGACTCTCACTTCAATGATTAATTTATTTGTTGGTGGTTGACATCCTTTTGGGCGTTCATTTCAGTGCCCGATGATCAACACTGAAGTTGAATGATATTTCACATTTCACATGATTATAAATAGTCTTTTGTGGTATGCCATAGAAACATTCTACTGTCCACTTGTGTGTGTGTGTGTGTGCTGCAAGCATGGCTGTAGTTTTTGAAAAAGAGTCTATCGTGATTTGTGTGGGTTTATGTTATGGAAGAATCCTACCTGGTTGAGATGGATAGCCACTGTGTTGTGGCTTATTGGCACTAGTACAATGCACATGCACATTCTGAAATGAGGTCTCTTTATTTTTAATCTAGGAGGATCCCAGTGTTGGAAACGATTGAACTTCACTATTGGAATATATGTGTAGTTAGGAAGTGTTGGTGCCTATATATCTTAAGAGTATAGGGAAGCACAAGTGCCTTTCAACTATCAATTGCACATCTCATGTTGGGTTTCAAACATTGTTATATTTAACCTTTGCCATGCCTTGTAACACTGACATGTAAGTAATATGTACAACATTGATAGCTTCTTTGCATTGAGATGTTTCTTTTTGTTTTTATTTTCTTCTCATCTTATAATTGACATTACCTTATTCAACACATGTCTACTGCAAAAATTTTTTTTTGAGTGTTACACTCCGTAGATTGTTATCTTTCTTTTGTTTTTTATTTGTGAAAAGTTCAAAACTAAATTGTATAATTTTGTTTTCTAGCACTTCTGGATTTCAATATCCATGGTCTTCTTGATTGCTGCCACAGTGTTCACTCTTCTAAAGATATGTGGTAAGTTTTAAGTTTCTCTTAAAAGTTATTTGTGATTTATATTGAGATTGAATTCTCTTTAAATTCATGGTTAACTTGGAGTTGCTTCTTGCTATTTAATTACGGCTTTATCATTCCCCACCTTTTCTTGACCTCTCTACATCTATTTTTGTGATGTTGGCTAATTTTTTTCCTGCTTCATTTTTATGATACTAGCTTTTATAAATATACAGATATTAGCTGTCTCCAATATTCTCGAGCAATGACTTGTATTTATTTAATGAAGAATTTAGGAAGTTAACTTGAGAGAGTTTTATTTCTGAACTGAGGCGTCCTTACATCGGTAGAGGTTCTGAATTAATTTTTCAAGTTATGGATTTAAATCCTCCTTTTTTTGCATTCTTCTGTTGGTATTATTGCTATGATTTTTTGGGTGGTAGGGTTTTAAGTAATTACTCTTGTTTTGGTTCCTTACTTTGGCATATGATCAAGAAATATCCTGGGTTACTTTTATTGATCCAGGGTCTGTATGGACAAACTTCTCCGGAATCCCTTAGAAGGGCTTATTAGAGAAACTCGTCCAAACTGGCACATATAAGCTTAAATAAAGTTTTATTTGTTCCTGAATTTATACCTAGCATTCAGTCTACGGATAATTATTGCAAAAAAGATAAAAACTTACAGCTCAGATTGAAGTTATTTGACACAGTTGAGCATTTAGAAATCAATCTTCCACGTTTTGAAAATCAATTATATCATTGTCACATAAGCTGTACTCACCTTGACTTGTAATCTAAATTCCTTTTTATGCTGATGTAAAACAAAAGTATAGTGTAATAAATTCTACTTAATGTAAGGAATTTTGACCACTATAGCATATATATGGCAGATTTGCAATGTATTTCTCTATGCACACGTTTTAACACGTTGCTTAGAATGTATACTGTATGTCTGATTTTTTCATTATGGTTTCAATCTGCTTTGTGTTACTTTGATCACATTCCTTGTAAAACTTTACTGTTGACTAAGATTGATACTCAAACTTTTCGCGACTAACATTATTTCAATTACCTGCAGGTGATGTTGCTGCTCTAGGCTGGTGGGACTTATTTATTAACTATGGGTATGATCAATATCTTGTGGTCGAATGTTTAGTAATTTGCATTAGTCTCGTGCCTTTTCCTTCATAAAATCAATGTATTCTTTGGCAGGATTGCACAGTGCTTTGCCTTTCTTGTTTGTACTAAGTGGCACAATCCAACTATTCATGGAGGCTGTCACATTACAGAACCATGTTCATCATCAAATACCATAAGATACCTTGACATGAGTAGAGGAGGCTTAGTTATTTATGCAGATGAAGATAGGCAGCAAAATGGGTTCTGCAATCTGCAGGATATTGGTGGGCATATCATGAAAATTCCATTCATTGGTTTTCAAATAATTCTTTTTATGCATTTAGAGGTATGATAATTTTGAACAAAAATCTTGTCATCTTGTCTTGGAATTTGTAACTTTCCTTAGTTTTTGATTGTCTTTCCACCTTTTTTTCATTTAAATTTTAGGGAACGCCATCCAGTGCAAAAAATCTGCAACATTGGGTCATTTTTTCACCACTTTTTTTGTTGCAAGGAGCTGGGGTTTTGTTTGCTGCATATAGATTAATGGAGAAGATAGTTCTTTTACTCTATAGTGGAGATATTCCTGAAAGATATTCCTCTATAGCATCAAAATCTCGTGAGTGCTTTGGGTTCTTTCGACATGGCTCAAGGTATTGATTTAAATTTTTTTTTGCTTCAAAATGATTTGTCTTTGTAGATGCCATGCCGAATTTACAGTAAATAGTTTTTTATTGCCTGTGCTTTCTCTCTTTACAGGTTACTTGGTTGGTGGTCAATAGATGAAGGAAGTAAAGAGGAAGAAGCTAGACTTTTTTTTTCTGGGAGTTCTGGGTCAGTACGCCATCCTAAACCCTAAAATTACATATGTTTAACGTCATAAGTATTTTTTGCCATGCTTATGAGCAGTTTTTGAATCCTGTAGTTGTCACTTGCATACCTTTCTCTTGGAAGTCCTGATTGTGTAGTGTAACAATTTTTTGGTTAAAAAATTAGCAAAGTTTGCAGTGTGCTTGCAATAAAACAAGCTTTTCTCTAATGTTATGTCATTCTTTCTCTAATGATATGTCATTTGATTTACTGTTTAGGTATAATACTTTTACCCCTGATACAGTGAAGAAAATGCCTAGAGCAGATCTGGTTGAGGAGGTGAAGACATTAATTTCCTTTTTTTAAATAAATAGCTACCTAAGTATTTTTTATGATATTGCTTCGTCATTTATAAGAATATCTTAGTTTACACTAGTAGGTTTAATTTTTTTTCATACGTTATATTATCTCGCTGTTCTTTATAACACAGATTTGGAGATTACAAGCTGCACTGGGTGAGCAAACAGAAGTTACAAAATTTAGCCAGGAGGAGTATGAAAGGCTTCAAAATGTAACGTTCTCTACCTTGATCGATTGTTTTTGGCATTGTGTAAATTATCAACTTTTTATGAAGTATAATCTTCAGTTTCATGGGTCAATAGGCTGATATAAATTATACTGGCTTTGAACCTTTCTCTATTGCGAGGAGTTTACAACATCTTGCACTGAAATCCTTGTTATGAATTTTTTATTTTTGCTCATTAATTGTGCTTGAATGGTCAAGCATATCAGGATCTGACAAAATTCAAAATTGAATGATATTAAAAATCAGGAGAAGATCTTATGTAGAATTTGCTTCGAAGAGCAGATTAACGTGGTCCTCCTTCCTTGTAGGCATCACATTATTTGCAGGTAAGAGCTCTTGCATTACAGTTGCTCCACTCTAAAGATGTTTGGTTTGAGAAAATGCTTTCTGTTATCATATTTTCACTTTATTTTCTGCTTTGAAAAGTTTGAATAAAATGTAGTGAAAGCAGATATAAAAATAAATGTTCTGATAGTTTTTTATAGAAACTTTTGAATACAAGAAACAGTGAAAAATAAGGTGACACTTTTATAAATAGAAGTAACTAATTAAAGAACAGAAGACTTTTCTGAAACCAAATGGTCCCATATGCAATGTTTGAAGAAAAAGTAGACAGTGACAGGATCACAACCTTTTTTATTTTTAATGAGGAAATTTCCACCAGTTTTTGTTGCATCTGCAAAGAATCTATTTAATTCTTTCCATTTAAATATGTTATGAGGGACTTGTGTTCAAAATATTGAATTTTTCTGTTTTGCCTTTTTCCAATGTGAATAACAGCACTTGCTGCGAAAAATGTAAAAGGTGCCCTGTTTGCCGTGGCACCATTGAAGAAAGGATGCCTGTATATGATGTGTAGACTGTATTGAAGATGTATGTATAGGTATCTCACTGACCATCCAGCTTGTGGTTTTAGAAGAAGCAAGCACTGAGAAGTATCAATTTCTCTGCTCATAGATTTTATATGTTGAAGACCAGAAGATGTATATAATCTCAAACATTTCTGCCCCCATAGTGCATTCTTGCAATTCTGAACGAATTGCCAATAGTTATGTTGTTTTGAATTTTGTTACAGAGGATTATTCTACACAGAAAATGCAAGATGATTGTTGAACTCTTTGAGTGATACCATGGAATTAAGGATTCATATCATAACCATGCCAAGATTCAGAATTATTGATTCAAACATGTGATGGATTAGATTAAATTTTATAACTTGGTACAAATCACCTAATTTTCTCCACCATTGGGTCAAATTTGTCAGATGGGTTGATGGAAAAATAGGGGTTTTAGGGATGACCTGCCATTGGAGACATCTTTCTCTAACAAGGACAAAGAAAGGAAAAAATGACATGTAAATGGCAAAACAAAAACACATGATACTCTAAAACAATGGTTTATAAATGTTTGGTTGGTGTTGTAGCTATTCATTTCTTAGTCTGACAAAGAATCCTTTTCTGCAACATTTTCCTTTGTCACTCACAGATATAAGGAACTGGCCCTGAAAATAGAGTTGCTTCTAGAATCGTACTATATCCGAGAAATTTTTCTGATGTACCAGAAAAAGAATCTTGGACCACCGCTCCATTCATTTAAAAGATTTTTTCTTAATAACTTTTATGGCATTTAATTAAATGATACGAATAAAGCGTGTTCCATTCAATCGAGATTATCATAAAGTACAATAGAGTCTGATGGTATTTTTAGGATTTAATTAAGATTTTTTACAACTCATTAAAAACTTGTTGGGGGTATTTAAAAGTATACAAATTTTAGTAAAATTTGCATGACTTTTAAGTAGAATCATAAATATTACACCAATAAAAAATTCTAGTCAAACTCTTGAGATTGGTTTGATTCTATATTCTTTTTGTGCTAGTTAGGATATTAATTTCTGCCATCAATATAGCCTTCTCTCTTCAATGATAGAGCTCTTTTTGAAGACTTTCATAAGTATTAATGTGCATCACTTGATAATGTTTTTATGAAGGAAAACCGTTATGATGAATTAATAATCCCAAAGATTTTCATCATCATTACTACTGAATAATACATATCATAATTTTGAACTTATTATTTTAACCAGGAATAAAAAATAAGATGCTAATATAGAGTAGATTAGTACATGACGATCCGAAGTTAGAAACAAACGACTAATAAAATATTAAAATTATATTTTAAAATTTCGTGGAGTTCTTTCAAATGTTATGAATTCATAAAACCCTTTCGAATCTTTTAAATTCTCATAATATAAAATTATTAAAAATTTAAATTACAAAATCTAGGTCATTAAGACTTTTATTTTAAAAAATAAATAAAACTGGTAAGTTATAATATTCTTTCATATTCTTTTAAATTTTGTTAGACTTTTTATGTAACTTTTTTTTTAACTTTCAACTCAATACACTCCGTAGGTTGAAGTGCAGGTAGGTTATCCTTGTCCTTTTTAGTCAAATAATGTTCTTTAACTATTATACTATTTACTGGTCTATTTTTAATTGATAATCATTTTAATCGTGCCTCACTTTTCAACCACAATAACTTTTTGTAAAGTTTAGTTTCACTGAGACCAACGTAATATTAATTTACCATTAATATGTTAAATCTATATCTGTAAGCCTAAATATAAATTTAGACTAATCTTACATTATTTTTGAAATAATATAACTTCTCTTAAGAAATTTATGCATTTAAGATACAATAAAGGTATTTCAAATTGATATTAGACCTAATTTGTATGTTCATTTCCGTTTAGACTTTACATAAGTACAAATTCACAAGTTGATCGAGTTCCTGTTACAGGAACAAAAATCTTAAAATATACTATTGAACAATACATCCTTCCTACATTTAAGTAAAGTTATTTTGTTCATCCAATAAGTATAATTATAACATTAGACGGATCTAACTTATATAATATATTTTTATCTCTTAATATCTAAAATTCGATCATTAACTCATTAACCGGACTCAATCAATAACTAAATTGATTTTCATCAGAAATGTTGACTATGTAAAGAACATAATTTATCTTAGATCCTAACCAACTTAAGTGTTGGATTGATGGTAACTATCAACATATTTCCTATAATGAAGATCTAAATCAATCAAAAGTAACAAGACTTAAAATCTTGAAGCATTTGCACATTTTAAATCACATCTACCAGAACTTGTTACCTCACTTTCCTCGAATGATATGTTTCATATATTTAGTTTATTCATGTAATTTACAACTTCTCACTCCAATCTAATCTCTTTTTGCAAAATATACTATTTGACTGACGGATACCAAGCATGCAAAGAGGCCTATTACATTGCAATCAATTAATTGCGTAAATCACAGTAACGGTGGGGTAACAGCACAGCTTCATTGATTGATTAAATTCTTTGCAATATTGTACAACTATTATTTCAATAGAAAATAACCTACAGGTGTCCCTTCCCCCTAAATTTTCAATAAAGTGCTTAAATCATGGTATTATTAGAGAATGATTATTTGCTTTATGTTTTGTCAGAAAGAAAATAGGAGAATATCGGTGTAGTTCTCTCTGACTATGAACACTAAATCTTAAAAGATATGACACCAAAACAGGGGAACATACTATAGGATAATATAGTAGATAATATGGTCTTCCAAATAACTTGAACATAAAAAGTCCATATCTAACTACTCATATATGTTTCCACCTCACCAGAGGCTAGTAGTTGGTAAATAAATAGCAACAAATTTAAAACATTTTTGAGGAGGTGAATCTTATCCACAGGAAGCTGTGATTGGCACTGCTTCCACTACAGACTTTGTGCCCTTAATTTTATGTTCCTCTTTATGAATCTTGTCGTCAATCATATGAGCAAAGTCCTCGTAACAATCCTCCAAGCTTCTGAATGCTTCATCAGGATACAAAGTGCTGATCTCAACATCATCAACTCCATCTATCTTGAAGTTAACTTGACAACCTTTGATGAATATGTCATGAGTGAAAGATGCCACGATACTTCGGGGTATGCAATTTTCTGCAAATGTACACATTAAAAGTAATTCTCATGCCCCACTTCAGTACTTGAGATTTTAATCATAGATTAACTTTACAAATTAGTAAATATCTTCACTTTAATGTTACTTTGTAGTCAAACTTAGCAATTGTGAGACATAAAAGAATTGATGAATGATTGAACCTGCAGCTGCTGCTAGAAGATCATCTTCTGTTACGGTCACTCTGGGGATTGTGCGGCCAATTTTCATTTCCCACAAAGAAGCGAGTTCATTGATGCTGTAGCAGTTGTTAGATGGTCGAAAATGAACATTTTTGTTGACTGTTCTTACATCATCAATAACCTTCATGGTGAACTTTCCAATATCAATGCCATCAACAAAGTAAGCTGCATAGATGAAAAAAAAAATGGAGTTTAGGGCAATTTGTTGAAAAGAAGCATTTATGGAATAATAATGATTGGTGTTGTTTAGTTATATACCTTTGACATTACCGTGACCATAGATTTGCAACTGATCCAAGGGTGGAGGAAGCTGAGATGGGTGGCAATTGTCGTAGTAAGGCCAAGAAGCAATGGAATTGCAACAAATATTGGTGTATGGCACCCCAGATTTCTCAACCATGCGCCTAACCAATCGCTTCTCATTGTACATTGTTAGACCTGGCTCCACAGGATCCGCTCTGTCAACATCATGCCCAAACTCCGAAGCCAAAAACCTCTGCAACATCAATTATAACACGTAAGTATTTCTATACTAAACCCTTAACATCTCTTGGTGAAACTTAGCTATTACAATATTTGGTAAGGCTGGTCTTTCTCTATGAAAATCACCCTTTATCCATATTACTGTTCACCACTGTTTCTTTTAATAAAGGTCCTAAACTAAACTATAACATAATTTTCATTTTTGTTTTTATCTCAAATATTGATCATTCAAACTTTGATCATGTTAGATTTGCTCGAGAAATGTATGAATATATATAGTTTTTTTTTTTTTCAAAAACGTTAACTATTTATACGCGTAACTCACTAGATGAACAGTTCTTGGTAAATTGTTTCGATGGTTACGACATACGAAAGAAAAAAACAACCATCTGGTAAATGAAACGCACTTGATTCATTATTTTTCTTATTCTTATTCTTGTAACCATTACTATTTTTTACTTATTGAAACTTGTCATGTAATAAATTAGAAAAAAGTAAGAAAGTAGCACCTTAATAGTCTTGACAGATTTCATGGCCTCCACCAGTATTAGCTGATCCAGCAAGCTCTTGGCACCGATGGCAGAAATGACAATGTCTATTTCATACTCTTTCAAAATCTTTTCCACAAAGTCCTTGTTATTTATCACACCCTACCACAAAATACAACACGGGTAAAATCTTCTATGAAAAGAATAGAAGTTGGCACATTCTTCAAAACAAGTATTTATTAATGAAAAAAAGTTGTAAATCTGACAAATAAGGTCTATCATACACATACACATTATTACCTCTGTGATATAACATAAGATAATAGAAAGAAAAGATAAAGTGTATTACGTGAATGACTATGGCCCCTTTTTCTTGGAAGGTTTTAACAATGGCGTCCTTGGAAGGGACAAGAGGTGGTGGCCTGAGAAGCAAGTAGGTGGGGTGTGCGGTGAGGAGGCTTGCCTCAGCCACAAACCTGCCTATGAAACCCGTTGCTCCGATGATGAGAACACGACCCTTGGTGGTGGTGGCGTTGGGAATGGTTGGTGACGTTACCATGGTTTTGCAGAAGTGTGGTAATTAATGGGATTGAAGTCAAGTACAAACAGAGATTAAAGACAATTGGGGCATGCAAAAAGAAAACCGTGCTAGGTGGTTTATATAGGCAAGTGTGTACGTTAGAATATAGCTAGCTAGAAAAGTAATAGTTACCAAACTGAACACATTACTCAATATTTTTTTCACCTACTCTTCAACATCCTTAAGCCATACTTGAAAATTTAAGTGGGAATGCCGCGTAGCCATACTCTGCAGCATGCACCGTATCAAAATTTTATCAGGGTTTTTCAGATACTTTCTTTTACTAGCTAACAATTTTGTTTCATGTAATTAATCATATTCGCCAGACAAACTTTTTTACACTACCTTTTACTGGTTTTTAGATGTACTTCATGTTCCAATTCTTCAAAGATTAGCTATTTTTAATAATGTTTAATAGTATACTACAAGAAATGGATAATGATACATTTATTTTGTTTTTTATTCCTTTCTTACTTTTTATGTTTAGCTATTTACTTAATCAAAACACTAATTGATACCAACATAATCACATCTAGATACATTTTCTTACTTAATTTTGAAATTTAATTGAAAGTATTTTAAAATATAATATAAGGTTAATTGTACACACACATTTTTCAATTTTAAATAAAATTAATATAAATAAATACGTCTTTTTAGAAAACAAATTTAATAAGTTACACCAAAATATAAATTTAAAAACTTAATTTCTTTTAAAATCACTTCAATTTCATAGATTCAGTAAAAAATAAAAATATATAAAATCAAATTATAAATAATATTTTTAACTATTAATATTTTTTTCGTTAACAACTTTATTTTAATTATTTAACTTTTTAAAATATTTAAATAAAATTCACGGATAATAATAATTATATATATATATATATAATTATATATATATATATATATATATATATTCATGAATATTCATTTAGTATTATTATAAATTTTATTTATAAATATATGCAATTAATTGTATATACTCGTAATATTAGTTAGGAATATTTTGTCATCTCTAGCTAAGCTTAGTTTAAATATAAGACCACTTTTCAAGAGTTTATATGCGTTATACTAAATCAATAGGTTAGTGACGGATCCACATGCATATCTATGGGTAGAGATGGCAAATAAATCCGTCTCCGTGGGTATTGCCCGAATCCATCCCCGTTTTGACGGGGAATCCCCGCATTGACTGGGTATGGGTATGAGTATGGGGAATCCTCGACTTTTTCAATTGGGTATGGGGATGGGTATGAGGATGTACATATCCCCGCCATAATACCCGTCCCCGCCATATCTCCATCTCCATTTAAATTATTAAAATATTCATAATTAATTAAGTATATATATATATATATATATATATATATATATATATACTTTCTATTTTTTATTTCTTTTAATTATTTGGTTTGTCATGAAACTCATTCGCATCTCCAATATATTTTTTATCTTATCATAACTTTTATGTAATTATGTTAAAATGATTTAT
>Ga0209389_1002552_pt1 | contig 14086 bp, 9 predicted proteins | sample CowpearedBW_FD_187526 | JGI IMG/M metagenome (GOLD analysis project Ga0209389, IMG submission 187526) | Root nodule microbial communities of legume samples collected from California, USA - Cow pea red BW (SPAdes) (version 2) | ecosystem: Host-associated > Plants > Roots > Nodule | place: USA...
TTTATAATAGAGAGAGGTACAAGTAAAAAGAGTAACTGAAAATAAAAAGATTAAATAGAAGATATTGTTTGATATTGTGGTTATCAATATCTAACAATATCTTAATAATATCAAACAATATCTAACATGTTGAATTGCGTTCTTTGCCTTTTTCATAGGTGATTTACAAAACACGGTTCTTTCTATGAGGGATTGTGCATATGAGGCTAGTGTTGCACTGTCTGCTTTTGCTCGGATTTCAAGGATCCAAACTGCTCTAACTTCAGAAAGTGGTTCAATGCTTGAAGAGGTAGTATCCAAATTTCATCGTTGTTGTATGTTAATGTGAAGTATAATGTTTAACTAATTCTTTCAGATAGTTTATTTAAAGAATTTGATATTTGTATTGATGTCAATCCGTGCATTGTACACATGTTTCTATACAGAGATAATTTTAGAACTGCTAGTTTATAAGTAGGCAAAAGGATTTTAGGTTAATGAAATTATGCTTTGCACCTGGTCTTTAAATCTTAGCATGACCCAAGTTGTTCACAGATGAAATAAAATTAACGTAAATGTAATTTGATGAAATTCTTTCAAAATATTCTGGCTCCATGGATCATTCTGAGCAATCCTGAAATTGTTAGACCTACTTTTTAAGGTAATGGTAAATTACTGACCCCTCCCCCTCCCAAAATATCCCAATTCAATAAAAAGGATTAGTATGCATTTGAATAAGGGTTCTGTTCCTCTTCCTCGTCACCAGATCTACTGCTTCTTATTATAAATATATGATTACAGTCACAATTATTACAAATAATTTACTATCGGTACCATTAATTACCATTATGTCCTCTTCGTATTTTGTTTTTTTGAAACTAAATATTTCTTCGCTTTGTAGGTTTTAGCAATAACTGAAGATATACATGATGTTTACAATCTGGGGAAAGAGGCAGCTGGTGTCCACCTTTCTCTTATGGAAGGCCTTTCAAAGGTTTTTACCTCTTGTCTCTCAGTTTGTAAAATATATTGACCTTTAGGCTTTGCCTTAGCTGTCAATTTTATATTTCCTGATATTAAGCTTCCCTAACGTCAGTTTTGTACTTTGTTGGTTTTGTTTTTTTAGGCAAATGCCATCCTTTTTCCACTTGAATCGGTGCTGTCTAAGGATGTAGCTGCTATGGCTGATGCAATAGATAGGGAAAGTGAGACCAAGAAGGAAATATCACACATCCATGGACAGGCTATATATCAATCATATTGTTTAAGAATCAGGGAGGCTTGTCAGACCTTTAAGCCCTTGGTACCCTCTCTGATGTTAGCTGTAAAGGGACTTTATTCATTGTTGACAAGGCTAGCAAGAACTGCTAATGTCCATGCTGGCAACCTGCACAAAGTAATCTGACAGTTTCAAGCTATTCTCTCTCTCTCTCTCTCTCTATATATATATATATATATATATATATATATATATCATAGGGCGGAACTTTGTCCTTGATCTACTATATATGTGTGTGTGTTTATACGTCTGTATATAAACAGCCACTGCTTCGGTCAAATCTTGACTGGCCAAGGATTTTTCTTTTTATAGTTTGAAAGATCCATATTCTCTGTTTTCAGGCGCTTGAAGGAATAGGAGAAAGTCAGGAAGTAAAATCAGTGGATACTACTTTGTCAAGATCAGATGGTGGGGGTGGTGAGGCTGTTGAATTTGATGGTAAAGAAGGGGAGGGTCTCTCTAGGTCTGAAGATGGTGAAACTGATGATTTCGTTGGCTTTTCTCGACTTAGTTTGGAAGACAAGGGATGGATATCACCCCCAGATAGCATCTGCTGTACTAGCTCTGAATCTGACATGACAGCAGCCGAAGTTAGTCTTCCTGATAGCTTGAATGATTCTGCAGGAAATAAAGACCAGCTTTCACAGGGGTCTAGTCGTAGAAACCCTACAGGTCTTATGCATACTGCTCTATTCTCTCAAACTGAATTGGAAGAAATCTCACCCTTTGGGCTGTCACAATCTTCTCCTGTAGAAACTGATCTTAATGGTTCTGGTTCTGTGAAGTCAACCAATGAGGCCACTGAACATTCTGAAGCAATAGTTTTACTAGGTGATAAAACTGCTGCCATGCCTGCTAACTCCCAAAATCCAGCAAATGAGAACATAGACAAATTTGATTCAGCAAATGAGCCCCTTTCTGCAAAAGAAGTTAAAAATGCTACAGAACACCGTGATGCTCCGAATGTAAATGCCAATACTCGTGTTGGAAGGGGTATGCACAAAATCTTTATGTATTATTTTTTTGTAGCACTGCTTATTTAATTTATTAATCCCATATCAGTAAAATAAATAACCAGTTTTTCATTAAGATTTTTAACCCTCTCTAGTGGTGTTCCATAAATAAAAACATGAAAGAATATGAATCTTAAAAAATTAATGTTACCCATTTCTAATAAAAAAGAAAACGCACTGTCCTAATGGATATAAGTGGACCCTGGTTGCCTTCAGTATAATGATTACACAATTATTCTGTGGGGCAAATTAGACAGTTTCTTTTTCTTTAATTTGATGAGTTTTTTCTTCTTTTAAATGTAAAAAAGTAAGAAGAAAGTGTTGTTTTATGATCTGTTTTTCCTTTCATTTCCTTGCTCGTTTTAGAAGAGACTGACTTAGGGTCCAGATCTTGCCTTGATCACAGTTAAAATAATCTAAAAAGTTTTAATTTGACTATGGACCAAGGTTTGGGTATCTCAGTTTACAATTGTGGTTATTTCAATATCTAGACCAAGTTATGGAGATTGCATTTTGATATCCAATGATATTCATGAACTGTATTTTTTTTTTTAAAAAAGGGAAACAGTACTAAAAAAACCACCAAATAATCTTTTACGCCTACTAGTACCTCATTATAACTATGTCGTTCAGACATCATAATTTCCTATGTGATTGAATGTAAAAGGAATTGACATGCCCTTTTTCATTTGTGGCTTTTTGCATTTTATGCTAGGTAAAAATGCTTATGCCTTGTCAGTATTGAGGCGGGTTGAGATGAAAATTGATGGTCGAGATATCTCTGAAAGCAGGTCGGTAGGGTATTTTCGCAATCACAAAATCTTCTACTGAATTGTTCTATTAATGTTGGGCCTTCTTTGGATTTCAGAGAAATTGATATTGCAGAGCAAGTAGATTATCTACTAAAGCAAGCCACTAGTGTAGATAATCTATGCAACATGTACGAAGGTTGGACACCATGGATCTGAGGTTCAAGAAGTTCCTCAGACTGGAGCATCTTAAGTCCCATTCCCAATATTACGCAAGAATTTGGCTCAAGCTTCGTTGCGTTGACCATGGTGAGGAATAGGTCCTTAGGCCAGCTATTTTTTCCTGGTGACGCAGGAAGCCACCAGAACAAAGTTTTTGCAGGTCCCATTAATCTGGCCATTTGTTGAAGTATTTTGCTGATCACAATTACTGATCTATCTTCTGCCTTCCTTTTGATTTCAGGTTTTGTCGGGGCAGAGTTACTATTTTTGACCTTACTTGTGGGCTTTCATCTACCATCCCACAGTGAAGTCCCGGGCTCACAGCTGGTCTCGTGGGAGATGAAAAACGATTACCAGTGTAGTGTAGCTTTTAGCTCCTGCAACTTGCATTGCCATACTCATTGAGGAGCATGTTTTGGATCCTCGGCTCTTGAAAGGCTGAAAAAAATGTTTTGTTTCTAGCTGGAGCATCATACTATTGCTAAACCCACGTCCAGGATGAATTACACGTATCTGTGTAAGCATTTATCTGTTGATAGGTCAAGTAATCAATTGCGCATTGCTGATCTCTCATGTAATTGCAGCGTGTTTGGTTTCTCATTGGCTACCGCACAGCAACAAAGACCAGCTTATGTGGTTTTTACATGGAGAAGATTGGAGCTTGTGACCAAATTTGTAACTTTCAATTCCTTTTGTCATCTTTTCGTTCTTTTATTCTTTTTCCATCTTTTTTATCCACTCCCATGTACCTAAAGTTGCCTTCATCTGCATCCCAATATTCCAGTTTTTTTTTTCTTCGAAGATATTGGAATAACGTTGCCAGTTGAATAAACCAATGTTCTGAAAATAAGATAGATTAAAGTTTTAATGATACGATAGAATCGATATTGACAAAATAATAATGTAATATATTAGATAATATTACAAAAATATAATATTATAATTTAAAAAATATTAAAAATTAAAAGTACCATTTTAAAAAAAAAATATTAACATTGCTCTTGCCATCCTCTTCCCTACACCTCTCTTACATTTTAGATTTTGGATGTTGGATGAAGGAATTTGGAATGTCAAACTTTGATGTCAGATTAATATTTAAGCAATGAAATGAGACGTAAATTTTGAATTATTTAGTTTAGAAAGAAAGTTACAGACGGACATTTGTTTTTTCGTGTAGATTAACTTCATTATTAAGTATGAAAAAAAAATGGCCTTATCATTGTTTTCAACGTGTGTAGTGCGAAGATCATATTGGGAACATCCAATTAATTTCAAGCATATAAAACTTAAAAAGAAAATTATATAAATAAAAATGAATATATGCTTATGTCCAGTTAGTATGGTATACCGAAGAAAAATATGGTAGGTGAAAACGAAAACTAATAAACATAAGTGAGAAGTTGACCCCACGATTCTCTTGGGTTTATTTGGAAAATCAAATCCTGAGGATAATGATAAAAGAAAAGAAAGTCACGTGACTTGTGCTAATGAGAGTGTTAGTAAAAGAGTAAGACCAAGAAGAAATTATCTACCGATACCAAGAGATAACATAATTTTTAAATATTTAACAAATTTTCTATTTTTAGTATTTCACTGTTTGAAATAAAAAAAAATAATATTATTTTGAACATTCAATATATCAACTCAAAATCCTCTATCACTTAAAACTTCACCAAAATATTAGATCGAAAAGAAGAATCTCGTACCCTGCTCAAAGGCAAGTGGCACTTCCACAAATGCCACGCATGTTGTTTATCTTTTGCGCTGTAACACGGTTTCACGCCATCAGATTTTCATGCGCATATCTATGATTCTAGTTCCTGTTTTACGTTTCAGTTTCAAAGCACACTCACAAAAAGAAAACACAGTTTCCAAATATTTCCACTTTATCCCAATCTTAACACCCCAATGACCTCACCCACGTTATATATATATTTAGCCAAACACACTTCTCACATCAAACTAAACATTACCAGAAGTGTCTTTCTTGTTTTTGCTGTCATCTCAATTCCAGTCCCTTATTTCTCTTACTAGCTCTCTGATTATTGCTTTTGGCTTTTTCTGCTTATTCGGTAGATTTGAAATCATGTCTGCACTGGTTGATATATGGACAAGAGAACAATCCAAGCTAAGGGAAAAAGATGCTGCTTCCATTCAACACGAATCTGCTCAATCCCTCCAGAAAAAGGACCACACCTCATCTGGGTTGGCTGAACTTGATGCCAAACTCATGCAAGTTAACAAGCAAAGGTTGCTCTTTTCGGATGCTTCACTTTCCATGCTTGTTCAATGTTTTAGCCCTTGAAGAAAACAATAAATGCTTCACTCACTTTATTTCTTCCTTTCAAAGTTAGAATCATGTGTATCTGTGTGTGTATATACTGCTCCTTCATATCTCTAATAAAATCACCTGTTTAATTTTCCTTTTCTTCTCTTAATTTTACACCCAAATTGTTAGTACTCGCTACCAGTAACCTCTGGTAAATAGAATATGTAACTCATCGTGTAAAGGCATGTGGAGACTATGCTAAACATCGGTATAAGCTTATACCAAGTTCAGATAAGGTTATATTAAAAAAAAAAGGATAAGCTTTCAAACTTTAGTCAAAAAAATAGACAAAAATAAAGATATTATCTATTCTGAGAGGAATGTTCTACTTGAATTCAGAAAAACTTGGTCCTTCTAGAGATATGGAAAACCAGATTCCAGCACGCGTTTTAATGAATTATATTTAATATTTTGGTCTCTACGGTTAACAAATACTAGCCATTCATAGATATATACATATATTTTTGTTAGGTGTTGTTGACTATGCTTTTAAAATACATAACTGCATGTGTCAATTTCAATTGACCTGTTCCTTTCTTTTAGCAAATTACATTTCCATTCAAAGAAAGTTACTAGTATATACTTAAAAATGCTTTGCATTTATTTAAAGGTAACACGACAACAGATATTTAAGGATAAAAACACAGGAACCATAGCTGTTGGTGTAGTTTGAAAAGTTCCACGCACGCCGTCGTTGTTGTCCATTTCTTTTCTCAGCAATTTCCATTCCAACGTTTTGAATACGTTGTTCGTTACCAAACCAAAACCTGTGCCACTCTTTCCCTCGCATGTCTCCTTCATATACTCTCCACCAATTGCCACTCACTCAGCTGTTTCCTAATTCATGATATGACGTATCAGAACAAGAGTGAAGGTTGGGGAATAGCATAAGCAGCATCAAGTTGTGTTGATTTGATCAACTTTTACTCTGGGATGATATATTATATCGTACATGGCTTCGCTTCTGAAAAATCTACGTCCCGGTGTGCCTTCTGTTCATGATGATGGTGGCGATTTCAGCTATGAGTACTCTTTTGCTGAGGAATACAAAGGTCCTCCTCTCGGTTACTCCGTCCCAGAAGTTCTTCCTTTCAACCTTGACCAAGTCCCGTTTGCACCTGTTGCTCGTTCTCCCCCTCACAACTTGTCCCTCCCAGTGATCCAACCCTTTAGAAAAACCAATGCAGAATTGGCTTCAACAACTGCTTCTGTTTCTTCTGATCCACTGTCAATCAAACAAGAGGATCACGATGACGATGATGATGATGATGATGATGACCCTTTTAACCCAAAACATGTTAAACGGCCCTCCGTGGTGACTTTTCGTGATCCTGAGACAAATGAGATAGAGGAGGATGAAGAGATTGTTGAAGCTGCAAGTGGAGAAAGTAGTGGTAACAATGGTAAACGTGTGAGGCCGCATGCTGAGAGAGTTGGGAAGAAGGGTTCGTGCTATCGATGCCTTAAAGGGAGTCGTCTAACTGAGAGGGAGGTTTGCATTGTTTGCGGTGCAAAGTTTTGTCGCAAGTGTGTGGTTAGAGTAATGGGGTCCATGCCTGAAGGCAGAAAATGTGTCACTTGCATTGGTCACAGAATTGATGAGACCATGCGAGGGAAGCTTGGAAAACCTTCTCGGATGCTCAAGTGCTTGTTGTCTAAGGCTGAAGTGAAACAAATCATGAAGGATGAGATGTTTTGTGAAACAAATCAAATACCAGCAGAAGATGTTATTGTGAATGGAGAACCTCTCGACTGGGATCAGCTCACGCTGCTTTTGACCTGTTCAAACCCCCCAAAAGGATTGAAACCGGGTTTCTATTGGTATGATAAAGCATCTGGCTTTTGGGGAAAGGTGAAGCTTATAGATATACTCTTTTTTGTTAGTTCAATCTGAGTGAACTTGAACTTACCCTTTATGTTTTTCACAAGCAAAGCTCAAATATGGTGTACTGCTTGATCCTGCAGGAAGGTCAACGACCATGTCAAATTATTAGCCCACAGTTGGAGGTTGGGGGTCACTTGCAGAGAAATGCAAGCAATGGAAAGACAGAAGTAACTATAAATGGTCGAGAGATTACCAAAGAAGAGCTATGGATACTGAAGGTGGTTCTTGATCTGTGCACTTTCAAAGTATATATTTTGAAACTGTTAAAACTGAAGTAAGTATCACTTTGTTTGATTGCAGTGGGCAAGAGTGCCATGTGATGGAACAACAGACTTTTGGGTGAGCCATGATGGATCATACATGGAAGTGGGACAGAAGAATGTGAAGGGCCACATATGGGAGAAGGTAATTCATGTTGTTTAGCTTTTCTTAAGGTATAAATCCCATGTCAATGACTCTGATATATATATGTTCATGCTTTTCACAGTCTACAGTGAAGCTTGCTTCTCTAATTCTATCCCTTCCAGTTCCTTCTAGCTCCTTAACTCCTGCTGGTGAAGGAGAAAGTGGAATTAGCGAACACAACATTGAACAGAAAATGCTTCACAAATATTTACTTGTCGGTTCTGTCAATTCTGGAACATGTACCATATATAAACAGGTAACATGCTGAATGCATTTGTTTGACACATGAATAACTGTCTGTAATTTTTATGTTGAAGGCTTGAGTTTCGTGACACTTAGACTGAACCTTTTATATTGCAGGCCAGGCTTCTGTATAATGTTCCTTTCTCTGGAACCGAGCTCCACAACATGAAGCTGGTAATTCAAAGAAACTTGTATAGGTACCTTGGTATCATACTAGAGGCGCGAGAAATTTTTGAAGAGAGTTTGTATATAAAAAGTAACGAACAACATGTTGGTGAATCAACTTCTTCTGGTAATTGTGTTTCTTTAAATATATAAAAAAAAAAAAACTAACTGGGAGGTCTGTGCTGTCTGAATGAAGTGTTTGTCCACATTTCATTGAACACCTTTTCCTTTTGCATTCTTTATGAACATCATAAAGCAAAATGGCCTTATCCATGCAGTCTTTGATAACAACATTATTGCTAATTTCCTCATTTGCTAAACATAATGTTAAGGAGAGAAGTTATTGATGTTTGGTTTACAACAGGGATTGCTGGAGAAATCATTGACACGACAACCTATTCCATTAGTCCAAGACTAAGAACTTTCTCCGATTGGCTACTCAAATACATGATGTCTGGTAACTTGGATGAAATATTCCCAGCAGCTGCTCGTGAATATGCCCCAGTGGTGGAGGAACTGTGGAGGGATTCAGCCATTCAGGCCACGTACAACAGAAGAAATGAGATAAAAAATCTGCCAAAAACTGCAAGCTACTTTCTTGAACGGGTAAGATAATGTTTAGCTAGCTCCCACATATTCATCATCACATCATAATTCATAAAGTTGTGTTTTTTTTCTACTCTGCTGCCATTCTCTATACTGGAGTTGTTTAGAAAAAGAATTGGAATAACTGATATGACACAGTTCACACGGTTAATAATGTTCTATTACTTCATAGAAAGTACTTGTCTTTTCTCCTCTTTTTAATCCCATTTGAACTTCCTGAGTTAGTTTAAGTTTGATACAGGATTATGTAACACAAGATTACCTCAATCTCATTAAATATCTAAATATTTCTTCTGATGCAGGCTGTTGAAATTTCAAGGATAGATTATGAACCCTTGGAGATGGACATCTTGTATGCTGAGGGGATAACCTTATCCAATGGCCTTTCTTCCATGGAGTTTTCATTTCCTGTGTCAGGTCATGAGGACTCATTGGACCCTGTGTATCGACATGATCCTTTACTCAGGTCACCTCTCATTCCATTAAGCTTACACATAGATAACAATGTTCGGTTTTTTAGTTATGAACTTCATCATTTTTTCAATTCCAAACCAAAACTAAGCTAGCTGATTTATGCCACTCAAAGCATAAACCATATGAGACTGTGTTGTTGAATCTTTGTTTGTGCTTGTAGGTATCAGCTCATCAGAGTAAATTCAAAAAGCCTTGGAGAAAAATGCAAGTGGTTGGACATGTTTGAAGACACTGATGTAGTCTTGTTCTCAGTGGCCTTAACTGACTATGATGAGTACACGGTAGACAGTGAAGGAGCTGTTACCAACAAAATTTTAGCAGCCAAACATCTCTTTCAAAACATCATCACTCATAGAGTCTTCAGCAACACCAAATTTCTTCTGATATTGACCAAGTTTGATCTGTTCGAGGAAAAGATTGAACAGGTTCCTCTAACACAGTGTGAATGGTTTTTTGACTTTGATCCAGTTATTAGCCACAACCATAAAACCGCTGCTATTAGCAAACGCAGCAACCATCCTCCACTGGCTCAACGTGCTTTTCAATACATTGGTATGAAGTTCAAAAGCTGGTTCAATTCTCTAACTGGTCAAAAGCTGTTTGTTTCACGGGTTACTGGGTTGGAACCTTCTACTGTTGATGAAGCTCTCAGATATGCCAGAGAGGTTATGGTGTGGCAAAAATGGGACCCCTCTTTGAGAAATGAAAAGTCTGAGATAACATCCACAACTTTTGAGGCAAGCTCTGAAGAAAAATTTAATAACTATAATCACCACTAGAAAATTCTCTAGTTTTTTCCTCACATTTTGGAACCAGTCAATAGTACTGGATTAACATTGTTGTCACCACCATATAAGTAGTCTCTTCCCAGACATGCTCTGTAAATGTGACTTTAGAATGACAATTTCTTGTATGATATAATAAATCAAATTAAATTCATTCATGTTTGATTAGAAATAAACAAAATCTATACTTTTATGTGAGGTTAAATTTGTGTATAAATTTGTATTACAAAGTTTAAGATAAAACTTTTGTTAACACAAATCACTTCCCTTGAAATATAGTTTTAAATAAAACTGATTTTGTAAAATCAAAACCAGTCAACATTAAAGTTTGCCAAACATCAAATCCTAGAAACTACAGGATCATTTTTCATTGCCGACACAGCTGCAGAATGAAAGTTTTTTGCTTTTACTCTGCTGAAATATGTTTTCCTACCCTCCTTTTTATATTACGATGATACAAATTGTTAAATATCACCCTTTTATAATGCAAATTGTTGAATGGAGTTTTGTGACAAAAATCAATGAACTGGGGTTGAGCTGAGTGTAACCTTCTTGTCACGTACTGAACCTGATATCTTTTTTGACCCTGATATTTTTTTGGCTTAAAAAATATCCTTGGTAAAAAGCTACTCCAAACTTTATGCGAATAAAAAAAGTGGAAATTAGCAGCAGATTCAGATATTTTGTTCATAAAAGCAAGAACAATGACAATTTAACCAACAATTGAACGAAAAGGCACCCCTTATGAGAAAGAAAGTCATTCTTGTTTACCTTTTCATGTAAAGTATTATAAATTGATTTTAACTGTACCAATTAGGTTGCATATGCAAGCACCAATTATGCACTGATTTTAACTTTTCTGCAAGATGAAATCCACTGACATATCTAAACAGATTATAATTGCATATTTTACCCATATTATTGAGTCAACAAAACTAAAACAGAACAACTGAAGTATATAATCAAACATAAAATTAAACTCAACAAAAAATTGATATACCAAATATGATGTTTGATTAGATCAGAACTTATGTACAACAGTTCATAACATTTCCATTACATAACTCGCAAGCTAAGAACTGACAGATAGATAAAACAGAAATGGAATATACAAAACATTTGATTCTTCTATTGCTCATTCCTTGAAATCAGCAAGAACATCCTCAATGAAAAAAACATATCACCAAGGCACAAATCGATCCATAAGCAAACACATGGTTGCCTCTGACATGGTTCCACTACTGTCTCTCGTAACTGCAGTGTTCTTCTTCTTTTGAGCTTCCTTTTCCTCCTGTTCCCTCTCTGATCCTTCTTTGGCTTTGGATGAGAAAGGCTTCCGTGAAAGTACTTTTTCTCTCAGCTTTGCCAGCTCCCCAACCCACACCTCTACCACAGCAGACATTTTCTTCAGCAACTGCAAACCAGTGAAGTAAAAACCTTTGCTTTGTAGATTTTTTGCTCTGTGCTTTTGCATGAACGTTGGTGGTGAAGAGAGTGTGGTATATATAGGAAGAAAGTATAAAGGGTGTGTGAAAACTAGGAGCTTTTGGAGCACCTTGGATGCAGTAGTGGCACACAGGACTCAGTCAATTGAATTGGATATGCTTCGAAAGTTTTAGATATTCGGTGGGAGAAAACTATTGGCTTTGTTAACATTTTTTTTCTCTAGTTTTGGCCCACTGGCTCCACGAATTTATGGAAGTACATGATTATGATAGTACCATGTTTTGAATTTGCTATGCCAAGGATAAGATGAGTATGAGAATTCAATTATTGTTTTCCTTTTTTCTTATCAGACCAAAATCTTATACATTTTTTAATATGAAAATAAGGCACATTAAGAAAACTAGTTATTAATTTTTTTTATTAAATTATTTTCATAACAAAATATTAATTTGATTCCTCTATTTTTATCTCAATTTAATTTTTATTTTAAAAAATTTGATACAATCATATTTTTTCCATGACATAATAACAATGTTAAATAAAATATCGTATGTCAATTTTTGGATTTTTTTTAATAATAAATCAATTATATTATGTATGACTCATATGACACATACATGACATTGGCGGGCTCCATCATGAATGATGTTTGCCTACTATTCATCCTTTTTTATGACTCATAATTCAATTATACTATGTGCGAAAGCAACTTCCCTCTGAATAATACTTGTTTATAGTATAAAATAAAAATATGTTTTCCCTGTATTAATCTCACTTTATTAAAATTTATTATTCATTAACTGTTATAAATGATCCTAAAAAAGTGAATTTAGTTATCATTAAATTAGATTATAGAAAGTTTAATTTACAATATTATATAGTTAGCATAAATACAAGCACTTTGATATGCATGTGTGCGCGTGTCAATTATGCTAAGATAATAAAATTTTGAAAAATAAATCACTTTTGTAAAAAGCAGTGTCTTTGAAAGAATATTGTATGGAGAAATACAATGAAAATAATTAGATATGTCTACATTTTTAATTGTTTAACATATATTGTGGTTAATTTTTTATTTAAGAGATTATAAAATTGTTTTTAAGTTTGAGAGATTGTGAAATTGAGAGATTATAATGTTTCCCATTTATATTTTTATTAAATAATGGAAATATATTTATCTGATGATTGAAGATAAAATAGTTTAATATATGACGCAACAAATTATAATAAAGAATGTGTTTTACTTCTATAATTAGATAGAGAAATTACATGTAGGAATTTGGTATTAATGGAGAAAATTCTCATAAATATTTGCTGAGCAATAATTTTATCTAATAATAAAAGTCTCAACCATTAGAAAATAGTGTATTTCAACGTTAATTAAGAAATTCAGTCAAAATTAATTAAGAAAATCTGTGTTAGCATTAACTGAAAAATAATCTTAATTTATATTTTAATTGGCATCACTGAAAAAATAGTTTAAATGTTAGCAATTGAAAAATATTTTATTAATGTTAACATAAAAATGTCTGACATCAATTCAAAAAATACTAATCCAAAAATATTATTGATGTGGATAGGAAAAATAAATTCAAACTGACATCAATTAAAAAAAATATATATATTATGTCAATAAAAAAGCTTAGATAGTAAATATTGAAAAGTAACTATGATTGACTTTAGTTTAGAAAAGATTATCTATCAATATCAATAAAAAAAATAATGATGAATGGACAAAGACTGAACTTTGACTAAGTTAATAATATTTTCATTGAAATTGAATGACTAAAATTAAATTGAAGAGAAAGTATGAAAAAAAATTTAAAAAGAAAAGAGTATTAAAAAAATTCATTTTTTCTTTTTTAAATAAAATCAAAATTATTTGATTTTAAGTAGTATAATTACTTTTGGAAGGGATAATTTCTTTTGCAAACACTCCTTCCACAAAAGTAATTTGAAGATGAATTCTAAACTCCTACAAAAAGTTTATTCTATACCACAACTATAAACTCCTACAAAAAAAATGATGAATATTCAATTCTTTCTGAAAGAATGTCAAATTCTTTCAAATAATATTTAGGAAGAAAAAGAGTTTTTGGGGGAGGGCTCAACTTTTCGGAGAAAGATCCAACAAAAACTCTCATGTGGGCTTTCTTATCGGGCCATTATTGGACTTATTCACAACTTATAGGCTTTTTCTTCTTGTAGCTCCATAATTTTTTAAATTATTACTTTACTCTTATAAAAGTGGCTTCACAGGTTAATTGATCTAGAAATATTCTAAAACATGTTTTTCGTAACATATATAATATAGAATTAGTTTTCTAGAACACAGTGTTTTGGAATGAGTTTTTGAGAATGAACTCTCTCTTTTATTTTTCCTTTATAACGGAGAACGGAGAAAAGCCAATTTGTAAAGTATTCACCTTGCAGGCCTACATATGCTTGAAGAATTACTAATAGAACTCCTCTTTATACTTTTCACACCCATCAATTTTCAGGTTTC
>Ga0209389_1002555_pt1 | contig 14085 bp, 23 predicted proteins | sample CowpearedBW_FD_187526 | JGI IMG/M metagenome (GOLD analysis project Ga0209389, IMG submission 187526) | Root nodule microbial communities of legume samples collected from California, USA - Cow pea red BW (SPAdes) (version 2) | ecosystem: Host-associated > Plants > Roots > Nodule | place: USA...
GGCCAGAACTCAATAGTGATCAAGTCAGTGGAGTGATGCATAAAGGAGCGAACAAGGTGACGGGAAGTGATAACGAACATGCTTTAGTTTGAGACTTAAAGTGATATGAGACTTTGATAAAAACCTACAAGAGGTATGGGAGAGCATATGGTGGGTGAGTCAGTATATCAGATACAAGTTAGTTGGGCAAGTATGAGGGAGCAATCTCAGTGTTAAGGTTGCAAGTTGGAAGTTAGTTCGAGTGTAGTGACTAACCCAATTTACATTGTTGGACACATATCGCATAGCACAAAGGTAAAGTTTTCGGTGACTATAGGTGTTGGAGTCATCAAATCTGTCATGTCTAGGTGGTGGTTGTCGGAGGGCGTGAGGAAAAAGCGATTTTCTTTCTATCCCATCGAAGAATTTTCGAGGACAAAAATTTTTGTTGTTGGGGAGAATGTAAAACCCTATTTTTATTTCTGCCCTAATTTAAAAAGGGCTGCCCCAAATTAGTTGGGCATAGGGCTGGCCCATAGGGTTGGCCCATAGGGTGTCCAAAGCCCCTAAGGCAGCCTAACCCCTCTCATTCTGCCACACTTTGCAAAGACAATGTTCTTACCCTCTTTCCCTTCTAGTAAAAGCTCTGCTAGGGTTTGGACATTTCCCTCTTCGAGCTCATGCAACTCCATTGTTTCTGCTCACGTAACTAATTTTTCCTGTGTCTTCATTGTTTTCAGCTTTGTAGTCTTGAGTCTACCTAGGGTTCACCTTGGCAACCCATTTTGAATGGTTCCACTATTTTCCAACTCCCTAAAATGTTCTTGGAGCTGTTGTACTCACTAATGTGGTGTTAGAATCCTCTGCTAAACCCTTTCCAGGTAAGGGAAGCTAGGGTTTCATGTTATTTCTATTTTATACGAATAATGTTTTGTGAAATATGAGAAGAGATTGGGGAAAACGTTAGTTTTTGGTATATTTCTAAGTTAGGGTTCAAATGTTCATGAAACTGTGATATTTGACGTTATTTATCGTATTCTGGATTCGTCGCACAGTCGCTGAGCAAGTGCCTTTGGTCGTTGGGCGACTGTGTGTGTTTCTAATACGCGCAGTTTTAGTAAAATTGACTTTCCCTACTCATTAACCGTTGGATTGAGCTCAAATTTTGACATTTGGTTCATAACATGCTATTTTATGGTTTGATTGGTTGGATCGTCAATTAGATATCTGTAGCTTGAAAATTGTGTCACGCATTACTACAATGATTTTGGTTTTGTGATAATAATTTTTCTTAGGAATTTTGGTGTAAGAATTATGGTAGACGGTTGTGCTTGATTGTATGGAATTGCAGGTACTTAAATGTTGGCACTCATTTATTTGGGATGAATACTATTTTGTGATATATGTATGTCTTGGTATGAATTTATAAAGTATGAGATGAATGAATTTGCATGAGTGATGTGATTCATGAATTGTGAATGATGAACTTGGATAAATCTTGTCATGCGATTTCAATGAAATGGGTGGTTATATATGTGGTCATGAATTCGGTATGAACAATAAGGTTACATTGATTGCATGGTGTCCCAACCGCACATAAGCATATGGTCTCGACACCCCTAAGTCTATTCGTCACTTCTCTCCTTAAGACTGGGAGGCTGATGTCCCAACCACACCTAAGTATACGACCTTGGCAAAACCTGACCACATACCCTATACCAGGTACCCCTTCTACAATAGGCGACCCTTAACAAACATCTGGGCCATATACCCTCCACCAGATATTGGGCCAGAAAGCCCATGTCAGGTAGGACCCACAGGTAAAAAAGGTATAAATAGCACACTGTTCTATGCATTGATTACGCATTAAATATTCTTTGAAACCACTGACATCACCAGCACTGACTTTGGCATCGAAGTGTCTTTTACAAGCACACCTACATCGTGACCAGAGTCCCTTGGAACTAGAAGATTCATCCAACAACTCAACACCGCAGCCGTCCACCAGACTTGTGAAGTACAACTTGGTCCCCTAAGAACAATTGGCGCCCACCGTGGAGCCTGAAGATTATTTCGCAAGTTCAGCATACCATGGTGTCCACAAGAAGTAGACCAGCTGAAGTACCCACTAGACCCCCCATGATGGAAGTGGCGGGCGCCGGTCCCTCATCTGACATATCTCGCATTTTGGAAGCTCAGGCTAGAATGCAACAAGAGTTCGCAGAATATAAAAAAAGGAATGTAGACGAAATGGAAGCCCTAAGAGAAGAGAACTCACGACTCAAGAGGAAGATTGAAGCAGACAAGGCGGTGGGAGGACCTGGGATCGTCCCTTCTAGGGCAGACCCCCCACCTGCCACTAAAGAAGAAAATGAATACAAGCCCCCGGGCCACACTACTGGTGGCAACTACAGCCCTTTCGCTTCCCGAAGAAACCGTAGGCACCTGTTTGTCGACGAAATCGTAGAAACGTCACTCCCTCATAAGTGGAAGGCTCCAACCGTCACCTACGATGGCACTACTGACCCATACGAGTTCATATCAATCTATACCAACCAGGTCGCCCTCTATTCGACTGACGACGCCGTCCTGTGCAAATCCTTTTCTGTTGCGCTCAGAGGATCGGCGTTAGAATGGTTCATGAGCCTACAACCCTACACTATAGATTCCTTCAACACACTTACCACTTCTTTCACCACCCAGTTCGACACCAGCCGCCGACACGATCTCACATCCATGTCGCTCTTGAACCTAAGACAGGAGGAAGGAGAGTCCCTTCATACTTTCATTGACAGATTCGGTGTAATCGCCATGAAGATCAAGGATCTCACCCCAAACTTAATACTGCATTATATGGTAATGGCACTAAGGCCAGGACCATTTGCTGATGAGCTCGCCATGCGCTCGCCGCTGGGAATGCATGAACTACGAAAGAGAGCATCGATGTTTATCAGAGTCGAAGAGATGCAGCATTACCAAGATAGGTTCTGGGCCCCCAACCCATCTAGAGGCCAAGAGGGCCGGCAGGGAACTCGTGGGACGGGAGCCGGTCCGCCCCAAAGAAAGGAAACAAGCCAGATTCTCTAACTACACCCCCTCAATGCTCCCAAATCCCGCATTCTTGACGAAGTGCTATAGGCAGAACTTATTGCCCCACCTAAGAGATTTTAGAACCCACCAAATGCCGACCTCAACAAATACTACCATTACCATCGAAACAATGGTCACACAACAGAGGAGTGCGAGACCCTCCGTGATAAGATAGAAGAGCTTGTACGCATCGGACACCTGCGACACTATGTTAAGAACACGGTCGAAGGGAACCCCAGGCCCCAGTACGAGAAATACCCGCACAAAAACATTTCGCGAAGGGATGACCCATGGAGCGAACCAAGGGAACCCAGGCGTGAACCCAAAAGAAACACAAACGCTGAGCGAAGAAGGGAGGAACCATCATAAGGAGGAAGACGCCCAGAAGAAAGACCCCCCCTGAGAGGGACGATAAACACCATATCAGGAGGGTTTGCCGGAGGCGGATGCTGCTCCTCCAGAAAAAAGCACCTAAGGGCAGTCCAGTCTCTCCACGCTATCTCAAGGGCACCGAGGAGACGGATGCCACCCATCACCTTCATCGACTCTGACTTTCAAGGAGTCGACCCCAACCAAGACGACCTCGTGGTCATAACCGTAGAACTTGAAGACTTCGTGGTAAAGAAAATGTTGATCGACCAAGGCAGTTCAGTAGATGTCATTTACTGGAAAACTTTCCTACAACTGCAGATCCCTGCTGAAGAACTAACCCCTTATGACGAACCTATATACGGATTTTCTGGAGAAAGGGTGCCGACCTGAGGATATGTGGACCTTCACACTACCTTCGGAGAAGGAAGACAAACCAGAACGATCCCGATTTGATATCTCATAGTAGACGCCCATACTTCATACAATATGTTGTTAGGGCGCCCCTCTCTCAACTCGCTGGGAGCCGTAGTTTCCACGCCACACCTCGCCCTAAAGTTCCCCTCAACATCTAGAGATATCATAACCGTCCACGGTGACCAGAAGGCGCCACAGAATGCTATATGGCCAGCCTAAAGCTTCCATACCCCCATCTCACGACCAATAACGTCGAAAAAACACAAGCTGCGATCGTTGTCCAAGAAGAAGATCTCGACCCTCGAATCAATAATGAGGCAAGAATCGAACCAGTGGGAGAAACCAAGCCTTTACCATTAGACCAACTAGACCACTCCCTGCAAATAGGGACCACAATGGAGAGCGAGGGGGAGAAAGCGATAGAAAATACCCTCAAACAGAATGCGGATCTCTTCGCCTGGACAGCCGCAAACCTACCCGGTGTCGACCCTAGGATCGCCGCGCATAGGCTCTCCGTGTTCAAAGAAGCTAAACCCATCTCCCAAAAGAAAAGGAAACTGGGGGAAGAACGAAGACAGGCTGCTAAGTGCGAGGCATAAAAGTTAATGAAAGTAGGCTTCGTTGGAGAGGCGCGGTACACTACCTGGCTAGCGAACGTCGTTCTTGTTAAAAAACAGAACAACAAATGGCGTATGTGCGTCGACTACACGGACTTGAACAAAGCATGCCCCAAAGACGCTTACCCATTACCTAACATAGACCGCCTGGTAGATGGAGCCGCCGGAAGTGGCACCCTCAGCTTCCTAGACACATACTCTAGGTACAACCAGATACTGATGGCAGAAGATGACGCGATCAAAACCGCTCTCATTACAAAGGAGGGAAGCCTCTACTATAAGGTCATGCCCTTCGGGCTCAAAAATGCGGGCGCTACCTACCAAAGGCTAATGGACAGGATTTTCAAACCCCTACTCGGTAACAGCGTCGAAGTGTAAGTCGATGACATAGTGGTTAAGTCCCCCAACCCCACCCAGCACGCCTTGGATCTCGCTGAAGTTTTCAACGCCATATGGAGGTACAACTTGCGCCTCAATCCGGAAAAATGCACCTTTGGAGTTGACAGAGGTAAATTCCTAGGATTCATGTTAACCCGACGTGGCATCAAAGCAAACCGATGCCAGGCCATCATCAGCATGCGCAGCCCCACCAACGTTAAAGAAGTACAAAGACTTGTTGGACGACTGACAACCATTACACGTTTCCTCCTCAAGCTTGCGGACAAAACCAAGCCTATGATAAACCTGCTCAAGAAGTCCGCCAAGTTCGAAAACGCAACATGCCAAGAAAACTTTGACCAACTGAAACTATTGCTAGCCACACCACCAATCCTAAACAAACCACAGTTCGGTTCCCCCTTGTTAGTATACATCCTAAACTCGTGCAAGAATTTGACGGCACGCAACAACCCATCTACTTCACCAGTCGCATACTTCAAGATCCTGAGACGAGGTACCAAATGGTCGAAAAGATAACACTCGCACTAATCACAGCGGCACGGTGACTCCGACCATACTTCCAAACACACCCAATTATCGTCAAGATGGACTACCCTATTCAAAAAATTCTCTAAATGCCAGACTTAGCAGGAAGACTTTCATCTTGGTCCGTTGAGCTATCCGAGTTCAGTATCAAATACGAACCTCACGGCCCCATCAAGGCACAATGCCTGGTGGACTTTACAAATGATTTACAACCACAAGAACCCACATATGAATGGTGGATCATGCATGTTGACGAATCATCCAACACAAGAGGAGCCGGCGCCGGAATCGTCCTCGAAGGCCCAAGAGGCATACTCATTGAACAATCCCTCTACTTCACTTTCAAAACTTCAAACAACCAGGCAGAATACGAAGCCATTGTGGCAGGACTGCACCTAGCTCTTGAAATGGAAGTCAAACGCTTGTTATGTAAAGCTGATTCCAAACTCACCGTCGGACACCTCAATGGTGAATACCAAGTCAAAGATGACCTCCTATCCCAATACTACCACCTGGCAATGAACTTGATAGAAAAACTCGAAGAATTCAAGATCGAACATGTACCTCAAAGCGACAATGTCAAAGCCGACCTCTTGTCAAAACTTGCAAGCACGAAAAAGAAGGGTCGCTACAGGTCCCTACTACAGCAAGTACTCACTATCCCATCCATACAAGCACACGCGGAATGCTTTGAGGTCACCACTCAAGAGTCCTGGATGAGTCCCTTCATCACATATCTCGAAACAGGCAAGATACCTGCCAACCAAGAGACATGATGGGCCAGGAAAGCGGCAAGATACATGCTGATAGCTGGAAAACTCTATAGAAGAGGCTTCAGCAAACCCCTACTCAGGGGCATCATGAACGATAAAGCATCCTACGTCATGAAGGAGATACATGAAGACACATGTGGATACCACTCGGGCCCGAAAACAATGGCGGCAAGAATCCTCCGGGTAGGATACTTCTGGCCCACAATGGAACAAGATTGCACCAATTTTGTCAAGAAATGCCAACCCTGCCAACAACACGGACCCTTCCCCCACCTACACCGAGAACCACTCCATCACATAACGTCACCCTGGCCATTCTCCAAATGGGGAATGGATATAGTAGGACCATTCAACCCCGGAAAAGGACAAGTTAAGTTTCTCCTAGTCGCGGTAGATTACCTCTCCAAGTGGATTGAGGCTGAACCGCTCGCAAACATTACGGCCAAATAAGTCCAACGATTCTCTTGGAAAAACATCATTTGCCAGTACGGGATACCCCACACTGTAATCACGGACTACGGGAGACAATTCATTAACAAGGGCCTCGCAGAGTTCTACCAAAACCTCAACATTCAGCACATTACGAGCTCGGTTGAACATCCGCAAACTAACGGCCAAGCAGAAGCCGCGAACAAGGTCATCCTCAACCAATTAAAGAGAAGGCTCGATACTGCCAAAGGAAAATGGCCGAAAGAACTCACGGAAGTACTATGGGCATACAGGTGCACCCCCAATCCTCTACTAAGGAAACTCCATACAGCTTAGTCTATGGCACTGATGTAATGATACCTGTCGAAATCGGGGAAACTTCCATCCGTCAAACTCACTTTGAACCCATCCCCAACGAAGCATGCATGAACACACACCTCGACCTGCTCGTAGAATGGAGAGAGCGAGCGCACATCCAAGACATGGCTACCAAACTTCGAGCAACAAGAAAGTACAACTCAAAACTCGACCCCCGGTCCTTTCACAAAGGAGATTTAGTCTGGCGGCTGACAAGTAAAGCGCGGAAACATCAAGAGGTAGGCAACGACGCGTACCGACTAGAGCGACTATCGGGAGACCCTATCCCCAACACTTGGAATGCCTCCCATTTAAAATTTTATTTTAGTTAAGTCATGTATTATCTCGTCACTGTAATCAAAGATGTACTTCATAACTTGGTATTTTTCCCTAAGGAGGGTTTTGGCCAGGCAGATTTTAATGAGGCATCTACCAGTAATGAAAGTTCGACGATTACAACCATTCCTTGAATTGCACAAGCTCTCGGCCTCTAATCTAAGAGCCACCGGATGTCGTCTAACCAACATCTCCTAGCCTCTAATCTCAGAGCCGTTGGTCGAACACAACTAACCACTTCCCAACCTCTACTCTAAGAGTCGCTGGTCGAAGGCCACTAATCATTTCTCGTTTCGATCTAAGAATCGCCAACCATAATAACAACCGGAAACATGGGGAACCACCCTACAAAGTATAACAACGAAAAAACACAAGTAAAAATAAACAAGTTGGCATCCGACAATAAACGCTCGAACCTTCAAAGCATATACGTAGCAAAGAGCACAAACAACGAATAAAAGATACAATAACTAAGCACCAAACGAACCAAAGAAACCAAAACACTTTTCTTTTCATTAAAACCAAAGCGTCTTTACAAAAAAGTAACTACAATCTGCCAACAATAAAAGCAGAAACCCCACATATCATACCCCGACCTAACAAGAAATAACAAAAAATTTCGGCGACCTCGCCCCCAACAACCTAACTACTAATCAGAAACCTCGTCATTAACTTCCTCAGAAATTTCCTCCACATCCTCAACATCCCCCTCACCATCCTCCCCCTCCGGCACCACCTCGTCTGCGTTACCTAGAGAAGTAGTAGAAATCGCCCCTCATTCCCCACCATTATGACCTCCTGCTCGGCCTTTAAGCGGCTAATTTTTGCCACGTCCAACATGCGATTATCATACACATCCAGATTCACGTTAAAATAACAGTCCGACACAGAAACCTCCTTATATAAAAAATCGACCTGCCTCAAAGCCTTTTGAAACCCATTCACATGTTCCGAATACACGGCCTACTGCAATCCATATATCTCACTGGCCGCCTCCTTTGCAGCCAACTCCTTAGTAGCAATGATCTCATCTATTTCCACCTGCTTTGCTTTCAGTTTTTTCTTCACCTCTGTAGCAATGATCTCATCTTAATTTCAATCTCTTCACCTCTGCCTCCAGCTTCTTCTTCTCCTCAACCCAAGATTGCTGATCACTTTCCCTCAACTTCTTCAATGAAGCAATCTCCTCTGCCAGTTTCTTCTTATCCCCGACACCCATCTCCTCCTGCAGCATAGTCGTCACCCTCCTACTCAGCACAACTCCCCGAGCCAGATACTCGTTCAAGGCTCTCATCACCAACCCATGATCAGCCACCTCCACTACGCCCACCTCGGGATCACTCAACTTAATCTCGACCCCTTTCCTCATCTGGATCCTACTTTTCTCGAACCCCCTAAATCTGGATTGCTCGACCTACTTGACCCCACACCCCCGGTCTTTGCGAAGGCACGCAACCTCTTCCTATAAAACCTATGACAATTAATTAATTAAATATTTAATTAATTAATAAATGCGGGTAGAAAGCGCCTTTATGGCATTATTTATTGGTTTATGTGACGTGGAAAAGTACTAGCTCAAGTGGTTGAGAGTACTTAATTTGTGTGAGAGGACTTGGGTTCGAGTCCTATGTATGACAATTATGTGTTGATTGTTTTATTATTGATTTTTATAATATGTATGGGTATGGAATTGGCATTGTAATCTGATCATGATTAGAATGTATCACTAATATGAATTGGTTGAATTGGTTATACACTTGAGGGGTGACTAAATGGTCATGGGTTCAAACTTGGTTAGGAATGAAATTGGAATTTTATTTTTTTATTGTAGTTTTGGAGAGAATATGAGAGGGCAACAGTAAACCTAGAAGGGGCAACCAAGGAGGGGGCTGGAGATCATCTTATAAAGGTAATTAAATGAGACTTAATCACCCCAAAAGGCCTAAATTCGTTCCACCCTTTAACCCAATAATAAGACACATATAAAAGGCAAAAATTGAGGTGGAAAGGGGTTTTTTGCAACTATTTTCGTTTTGGGTGAGAGGAGAGCAGAGATTGGAAGAGTGATAGGAAAAATTGAGAGTGCAAGGGCTGAGTGAGAGAGAGTGGTGGAAGCAAAGAATTTGGTGCACCAAGGAATCCCTAGTCTCTTTGCAAATTCAATCAAGAATTCAGGTTAGAGGAGCTGAACCCGAAAAATTGTAGTCTTTAGGTTATACTTGTTGAGTGTGTTGATTTTGTGTGATGGAATTCGCATTGTATATGAGATTGATGGTTTAATGCTATAGATTTCGAGTTGTTTATGGGATGAATTCGGGGTGGGTGATTGGGTACTTTTTTATTGAGAATTTCTTATGAATTGATGCTCATGATGGCTATTCTGTATTGTACATATTCTTATGGTATGAAAATCGGGAGTGGAAGTCTCTATTGCGTGTATAATTTGCTATTCTGTAATTGTAAAGTTGTCTAGTTGAATTGGTGTGAGTTGAGGGCGTAATGGGTTTTTGGTGCAGTACTGGCGTGCGTAAAACAGTCCTAAAATCTGCAAGTCTCGCTCAGGCGAGCCTAGCTCGCCTAGGCGAGACATGCAGGGACTCACATTCTTACCTCACTCGAGGTTCTCGCTCAGGCGATGAGTATTGATTTTGAGCGACTCATACACTCGCTCAGGCGAGTGAGGTTCGCCTAAGCGAGATCGTGATGAAATGTGCGCGTGTTGAGCGTGACTTCTCGTCCAGGCGAGGGGTTTTGGGGTTTGGGCGACGAACTCTCTCGCCTAGGCGAGAGTGGCTCGCCTAAGCAAGATGTCTTGGTCATGTGTGCTGTGTTGGTGTGCTTGTAGCTCAAGCGAGATCAGATTAAGGGTTTAGGCGAGGGGATCTCGCCTAAGCGAGATAACGTGATGTTGTGGCTGTTTTAAGCTGATCTTGTGATTGTGTTTTGGCTGTTTATACTAAGGTTAGGTTGTATATGCATGTGGTGTGGTGTTTGGGCTTGAAGGACTAAGTCCATTAAGGGTCTGGGATGTGCTCGGAGGTTGGACACATGATGGGCATAGAACTAGTTGAGTTCCCGTCAGCTACTAATGGGCGAGGAGTCCTTACTATGGTGATTGCATGTGTTGGGTGCACGATGGGCAAGGAACTGTGATGTTCCCGTCGGCTACTATTGGGCGAGGAGTCCATAGTATGGTGATTGCGTGCGTGTCAGGGTCGAAGTATGAAACTTGGATGTTTTACTACAGACGAGGAGTCTGTAGGGCAGGACTTGAGTGGGATAGGCTCATAGGGTTGGACCACGAATGAGTTAGTTTCGTGGGAGCACAGGGAAGTCCTAAGACCTAGTTCATGCATATGACTCATGAAGGACTATGAGGTCATGGTTGGGTGATTTGGAAATTATGAGTTTTGTACTTATGTTGTTTTGAGTTGGGAAACATGTTTATTTCATATATCTGTTTATATTTTATTGTGCATAGCTCACCCTATCTGTGTGTGTATGGCGATGATCGGATAATGTGTTATCCGGGAGCAAATGATTTGACAAGTGAGCCAGGAGATGCTTAGAGACGGAGAGCATGGGCTACTTGGGATTTTGAAAGAAACTCTATTGTTTTGATTTTGATGTAAATATTTTTATGTTGAATTTTAATATCATTTATATATAACGATATGGTACATTCGAATTATGTATGGTACCAGTTATGTTCTTTTTAAATTTTCCCGCGTTTTTGGGAAATAGTTTATGTTCAATGCAGTATTTATTGTGATTCAAATTTTATTTAATTAATATAAGTAATATTCCTTAGGAATGTTACACTTCCTATCTTTCCCAACGCCTTTCATTTTGGACGGAGCCAGCCTCTTTGCAGTAGGAGGACGATACACGTCCACAACCGGGCCAACCAAATTAGGCGCTTGCAATTGACCCTCCGCCTTGGCCGCATTCCCTATCTTATCATGAATCTTGACGAAGAGATCAACCTCCCCACCCATCTTCTTCACATGATGATCCATCACACCTACACAAGACAAAGTTCTTCAGATTAGTCCAACACTAGCAATAACCAAAGATGAAAAACACATACCACATAAATCTCTGGCGGGCTTATCCGTCAGATAACAACAGACAACCCATTTGCTGGCCACCCTAGTCGGCAACCTCTCAAGCACATCCACTACCCGCTTACTCTCGACATCTAGCACGTCCTTGGTCTAATAAAACGGAAACTTCGGAAACCCATTCTCGTCACAATACAACAAACGCCCATCCGTCAAAATACGCACACGGAAGAAACCATCCTTAAACTTCTTAAATGACTGAGTAAAGTCGTCCAACAAACCAACCTTAGGACGACTAATCAAGGAAAGCCACGAAATTGGATCCCTCGGTCGCGTCACATAGAAATACAAAAAACTATCAGGGGTTGGCGTCAAATACAACGCTTTACAAATAAGCCTGAAAGCTTGAAGACTCCCCCAGCTATTCAGAGGGAGTTAAGTAGGCGCCACATTAAGCTTCTGCAAAACACCCATAGTAAACTTGTCTAAAGGTAACCGGACATGCAACTTCACGAACATACAAGCGTAAACATAAAAGAAATCATCCTCCAACCCCTCACGACCGTGACACACAGTCTCCACCCAGCTCACCCGCTCAATGGAAACAACATTTGTATCGGCCCCCCTCTCAAATAGCTAAACGCTATTCAACCACGACCTGAGAAGCCTCAACCAGCGATACTTCGAAAAACATTCCCTAACGCCCTCGGCCACCCAATCATAACCCTCCCTCTTCGGCCAAAGAGAGTTGCCATGCTCACTAGCCAAATCTTCGCGCACTTCCCTCTCCACCTCGATATGGAAAGATTCGAACGAAGTGCTAAAAAACTTTAGCCTAAGACCCCCAAAACTAGCTCCAAAATCACTGAATTAGAACCACTAGAAGAAGTCGACATACCTCGGCACGCGGCAGCAACAAAAGCAAGAATAACGCTATACTTAGAGAGAATTGCAGTAAAATCCCAGACACCAGAATCACAGTCCAGAAGCAAATGCGCGAAACCATATATAAAGCCACACTAGTGGCCCTTCCTCATCATCCAAAACCTTGGAAGCCCAAGGCCCAACCGCCAAAAAATGCTTCGAAAAGCGCACCCTGACAAACGCAGAACACCCAACAATCATGTCTTTTCACTAACACCCTATCAACTGAGATTTACGACGTTTCAATAAACCTGACATCTTGACAATTAACATAGTGGCCCAAACGCGCGAAGATAGTGGCTAGCCAAAGCTAAAACGTAGCGGCCCAAACGCGTGAAGATAGCGGCCAGCCAAAGCTATAACGTAACGGCCCAAACGTGTGAAGATAGCGGCCAGCCAAAGCTAAAACGTAGCGGCCCAAACGTGTGAAGATAGCGACCAACCAAAGCTAAAGGACAGCTACACAACCCCTAAAAATAGCCACCCTCCTCTTACACTAACAAGTTTCCACTTAAGTCTATTATGTCAGTACGCTCCTTTAGATTAGGAGGCTGAGTATACCCGTAGAGTATACGGCCAAGTCCCTTAAATGAAAATTGCAAAAATAAAACATCTCGAAGTTTATTCGTCGCTTTTCTCCTCAAAACTGGGAGGCTGATGTCCCAACCGCACCCAAGCATACGGTCTCGGCACCCTTAAGTCTATTCGTCACTTCTCTCCTTAAGACTAGGAGGCTGATGTCCCAACCGCACCTAAGCATACGGTCTCGGCACCCCTAAGCCTATTCGTCACTTCTCTCCTTAAGACTGGGAGGCTGATGTCCCAACCACACCTAAGTATATGATCTTGGCAAAACCTCACCACATACCCTATACTAGGTACCCTTTCTACAACAGGCGACCCTTAACAAACATCTGGGCCGCCCAATATGTACTAGGGGCCAAAGGCAAGCAACCCGAGCCCAACCACCATCTGGACAGTCACGACTGACAAGAAGTGCCCACCCACGATGATCTTCATAGCTGAATACCGAACACCGCCAACCCTAAGGGACTCTTTGGTAAATCCCCCTTTTACGATTGGATCTGAAAATGACCAAAAGGGAATATTGGGCTAGAAAGCCTATGTCAGGTAGGACCCACAGGTAAAAAAATTATAAATAGCACACTGTTCTATGCATTGATTACGCATTAAATATTCTCTAAAACCACAAACATCACCAGCACTGACTTTGGCATCGGAGTGTCTTCTAGAGTCCCTTGGAACTAGAAGATTCATCCGACAACTCAGCACCGAAGCTGTCCACCAGACTTGTGAAGTACAACTTGGTCCCCTAAGAACACATGGTATTGGTATGAGGTGAAGTTCTATATCCCCGAATTGGGAAGAATGGGATGGTATGAAATAAACATGGAATATGAATGAGGATGGGTTACAAAGGATGGCGTGAGGTGTTAAATGCATGATCAATATTATTTGTTTGTTTGGAATGTGATTGGTATGTTGTCAGTACGTAAATCCATGATTCTCTAGGTGAGACTTCCTGGTGGTGCTTTAGTGACCGAGACGTAATTTCATGCCCCCTGTTAGTAGGAGTCCATGGTGGTGCCCCATCTATATAATTTGGTAAGGATTCAAGGTAAGGTTGCATCTTGACATTCTAAGGAGTCAGTTAGTCTTACTTAGAGTGGACTGACTCCTGTGGTGAGAGTAGCAGGAGGCCTGAAACCCATTAAGGACTAACCTTGTGTGTGGGGGAATTGATTCATTATAACACTTGTAACACATAGCTTAGGGGTGAGCAGC
>Ga0209389_1002557_pt1 | contig 14079 bp, 7 predicted proteins | sample CowpearedBW_FD_187526 | JGI IMG/M metagenome (GOLD analysis project Ga0209389, IMG submission 187526) | Root nodule microbial communities of legume samples collected from California, USA - Cow pea red BW (SPAdes) (version 2) | ecosystem: Host-associated > Plants > Roots > Nodule | place: USA...
CTAAGGAGCCAGTTAGTCTCACTTAGAGCGGACTGACTCCTGTGGTGAGAGTAGCAGGAGGCCTGAAATTCATTAAGGGCTAACCTTGTGGTGAGGGAAAATTGATCCATCGTAACACTTGTAACACATAGCTCGGAGATGAGCAGCTCGGGGTTGAGTAGAGGTATCCACCACAAGTGCAAGCATCCGCTGAATCCGACTAAGTTATACGTATCCGGATGAGTCGAGTCGAGTCGTAGTGTATTGAATAAAGAGTCATAACATGCTTGGTTGTTATATGAATATGGGATTATGATAATGTATTTGACTGTATGATGAATATGTGTTGGCTCTAGCTTATCCGTTTTGTTGCATGGTTGTATTGTATGTGGTTGTTCTTCTTGCGATGATCATCAATTTGATTGATGGGAGCAGATTGGCGAAGTTCTCGTGGTCAACAAGGGAATGGCGAGTCTGCTGCTTAGCCATCTGGGCTGGAGTTATTTTATTCACGATTTCTTTAGGGTTACGGCCCCTGTATCGTTTTATGCTTTCCTACTCTACACTCTTTGTTAGAATTGTATCTGGTTTACGTTGGCATTGTGGTGTGCCCAGGTTGTAGGGGTTGTGTTAAGGACCCCAAGATTACGCTGCTATACTTTTATCGCATGACGTTTCCTTTAATTTCGTTGAATAATTAAATGGGACGTTATAGTCAATCAAGCTCATTTAACTTTGGATACTTAAAGATAAAAAAAAAATGTGTTTTTGGAATTCGAAAAATAATTGACATTCAAAACAAACTTCTTTCTAGGTGCACTAATTCCAAATTACAGATAAAAAGAAAAGAAAAGGAGTTTCAGAATGATTAATTCATGTAAACGATGAATTACCTTTTTAATGTATGTAAAGTGTTTATTTTTTTAAAATATTGTGAGATTGGGTAAGATCGTATTACGTGTTACCACTATCTAAAGTTTTCACACTAATAACGATTTTAATTTTTTTTTCTGTTTTAATCAAGTAGTATTTGGAGGGATTTTTTTTAGTAAAGAAATGGTCAGAGAAGACTTCAATTTAAATTTTTTTATTAGAATTTTTTTAATTTGTTTTTATTATTTATTTAAATATATTTTTAATTTGTTTAAAGTAAAATGATTTTATAATTTCATTTCTTTTATTTAATGACTTATTTTTTGTTTTTTTATTTAACTAATTTAATGTTTAAAATTAATTTAATTAATTGAATACATGACCATTTCATTATGGTCGAAATGAAGATTATTGGTCAATCTATATGGGTCTGAATTTTATTTCAGACCCTAGAATGTATCATTAATAATTAAGAATGTCAAACTACTATACTCGTATCCATAATAATAAAATGGATCAATCAACCAAGAATAAGCCAAACAATTATTTTTACTACCATAAGGTTACAATCAGATAAATATTCGTTGATGTCTCATTTTGTATTATTCATACACCATGATACATTATAATATATTAAGAACCACCACCAATCAATGACATTGCAACCTTTTCATCTTTCTGTCACATAAACCAAGCTTTTCTAAAACTCTATCACTCATAGGCACATATTTCCTCAAACACACATACATATATTACTAGTTGTCATATTGCTTTAACCACACATTGCAATTTCAATGAATAATAGAGGTTAGGGAATCTCTACAATGGAACCCATTTGTGTATGTGCGTGAATAGTAATAGGCAAAGATTCCTTTCATTATTTTCAAACTGGCAGGGAAAGTGAATATATAGTGTGGGAGGCGTGAAATGGGAATAATATTGTGCCAGAAAAAAACGTTAAAGAGTAATGGAGTGGTGTTGGAAACCAAAAATGTGTGGGAGGGTGTCGTTATTTATTTGGAACACGGGGGGTGGGTGACATTTTGTAGGGACAAAACGTTAGGGGGCACGTTTTCTATGGAAAACGTGAGGGGGCCACGTTTTCTAGTTGAAAACGTGTGGCAGTCCTATGTTTTTTGGGACAAAACATGTGGCGGGGGGCACTTTTTTAAAGGGTTTTGTTTATTTTTTCTTTATGCGCCTCCCATCCATCTATTTTGGTTCCAAATCCTCATATTCCTTTGTCATTAATGTTATGTGAACCTGCTTTTAAGTGTTTATATATTGAAAAACACCACCATTTGTTCTCTCATCAAATTTTCTTTGCATACACGCCAAACTTCAATTCTCTTATCACTTACAACCCATTTCCATATCAACATTAACATGATGAGTTCATTGAATTATGGATGGTCTTCTTCGTCTAATCCAATCGAAGATGAAGTTGTAATTTCAAACATCGTGGACGAGTTTTGTTTTGATGATATTTATGAAGACAATCCACACGATCAGGAAATTGTTCCAATCCCTACTATGGATTACAATCCAACTGTGGATGTCGAATTGTAGGAACGCATGCATTTCGATTCAAAAGAGGCAACTGTATCTACAATAAAACACTATCACATCACCAATGGATACAACTTCAATGTTGTGGAATTATAACCCTATCTTTACGTTGCACAATGCATCGATTACAATAATGGATGTCGAGGTGTCTAAGGGCTAGTTACAGCAAAATCAGACATCACTAGAAAATCAAGTCCATTGACGACCACATACATGTTTCTCTACATTAATTTCGTAGGATCACTGCAATATGGATTCGACTCAAATTGCTTCGATTGTTTTCCATTTAGTTTGGACGAACTTAGGCATTTGCATCAAAAGCTTGGTCGCAGACATCAAAAGTCATTACAGATATATTATGACATATAGAAGAGCATGGATAACGAAGGAAAAAGTAATTACCATGAAGTATGGCAACTGAGACCAATCTTATAATGAAGTTCCCAAATGATTAAAGCTGCACAACACACTAATCTTGAGACAATTTTCCAACTTTCTGGTCCTCTAGTTAATGTTAATGATGAGGATGGGACATATAGATACATTATGGAATGTTGCTTCTGGGCATTTAGACCATACATTGAAGGTTTTAAGTATTTTAAATCTATTGTTCAAGTGGATGGAACTTTTTTAAGAGACAGATATCAAGCGACCTTGCTAACTATAATTGCTCAGGACTAAAATAGAAACATATTTCCTTTGGCATTCGCAATAGTAGAAGGTGAGACAAAAGAGACACTGATTTGGTTTTTTCAACTACTATGAGAGAATGTAACTCCTCAACCAAATTTATGCCTAATTATTGATAGGGGAAAGGGCATTTTGTCAGCCCTACGCTCAGAAGAAGTTGACTGGGTATCAGACAATCTTCACTCTGTCTACTACATACGTCATTTGGCTTCCAACTTCAACAATAGGTTCAAAAATGCAGATCTAAAGAAAGATTTTGTTAATTTGGGTACTAAATTTTCTTAACCTTACATTCCATATCCAGAAAATTTTTTCCTTCAAACTAAATATTATTTCATTTAATTTGTAATTTCTTCAAGCAAAAATTTTAGTTATGAGGTCCCAATTCCCGCAAGCAGTGGCTTGGATTGATAAAATCCCTTTACACAAGTGGTTTCAAGCTTGTGATGAGGGGCAGAGGTACACCCACATGAAAAATTTTATCGATCTAGTTTACAGCCTTGATTACATAAATAAGGCTTATCAAGTCCAATTCTACCCTCTATGAAATAAGGACTATTGGTCAACATATACAACTCCAAATTTCATTCCAAACCCACAAACTAAGCGCAAGGCTTCCAGACGACCAACAACTACAAGGATCCACAACGAAATGGATCAACCAATTCCAGATAAACCAAAAAAAATGTTCTTATTATCACACTGAGGGTCAACATAGGGGCCAATGCCCATTTTGCCAATAGTTTGTTCATTTTTAATTTTAATACCTTAACTTTTCAATGTTCTATTCTTCTTTCTTGAATGTGAAAATTAATACAAATTTTATGGCATTACCATATCTTCTACATTCATCCATTATAATTTCATATACTTTATCCTCTAATGGATTACAAAACTCTATAAAATCAATTTATACATCTGTAATCAATTACAATACTCAAGTAATCAATTACATATTCCTAGAAATTATACTCCGAGATTTGTAATCGATTACAGTTCACATGTAATCGATTACACAATATTAGAAAAATAAATTATTCGAATGTAATCAATTACAAACGTCATATAATTGATTACATGTTGATATCATGTTAGGGTAACATGTTTTATATTTAGAAATCGTTTGTGTTGTGCACGTTTTCTCTTTTAAAATCGTCATGGGCCCACCATAATCCATTCTAAGAGGAAAACGTGTCGGGGTATACGTTTTCTATTTGACAAATTGTGTGGGGCAACATATTTTGCCTAAATCTGTAATTTTTTAAAATGTTGCCTAATTCCGTAATTAGCCCGAGTGAATTGTCAAGTATGAAAAAAAACAAGTAAATTAATTATGGACTCACCATCATATGCAACCTATCCCCTACATTTCTTCTTATTTCTACTAAACAATGGCAGAACCATCATTATCATTTTTCATCATTTGCCCACGGCACCATAATGACAAGGATTAAAGCTTCATTTAATTTTTTTTTGGGATAATCACAAGAGGTGACGAATCTCAAGGGGCTGGTGGAGGAGGAGAGAGAGGCTCACAAAAAGAGAACCAAGGTTTCATCTTCCAACCTTCATAATTTCACCCACGAGACTTTGCTTTGGCTAAGCGCCATATACACTATTTCCCATCTTTCTCCATACTGAAGCCTAAACTCCCACCACACCAACTTCTTTTCGAACCACACCTTCCATTTTCTATTCTCAAGGGCACTCATGGAGGAGAGACACTATTCAGGGTAAGGGAGACATCAACATAAAGAAATATCAATCCTTTCTTCATCATATGGTAAAATCATTATGGTTCTTCTAGAAAACCTGATTCCTTGGGGCTCTTCGGTTTCCCCCACCATCCTCAAATCCCTACACAACAATGCCAACTTCTCCAGCAAAGGTTCAAACCAATCTCAGCATTCAATCTTGATAGGAACAAGCCTCCTGGTCACGTTCCTAATTGCCAAACCAATCACTATTCGTCAAGAAAAAGAAGGCTCAACTTTGGTTTTGTAGGTGGCAACTGTTGGACTCATAGGAGCTTTGGTACATCTATTGGCACTCGTGTTTTTGTTTTATCTTATCCTTAACCTTTTATATGGTGCCCTTGCATGTATAGATGCTCATCTTTATGAGTTGCACGTCTTTTGGTTTTTTGTGGCTGGGTCATGTTTGCTTTTATATGAATAAGTGCCTATAAGTGTCCATCTGAAAATAAGGTTAATCCATGAAACTCGTGCTCAACGATTTCATGACTTTCTGAGTGGTATCGTAGATGGATTCCTGGGCTAGTGACACGTTTGTTTTGCACGCTTAAAGTTTAGTTATACACAAGACCATATTTCACTTGCAAATGTTTGTTGAAAGCACACGTGGGATCTTTACTCTTGTTGCATTTGTTGAGGATAGTGGGTGCATTGCTCGATGGTTGTGGTTGGAAGGGTTGATTTTTATGCATTCATAAGCATATAATAATTGTTTATATATGCATGCTGCGGAGGGAGTCGCGAGTTCGCCCTTAATGCTAGGTCACTTGGGGGACCTTTTGCATGATGGGTTTAATGGAATGGGTTGGTGCGTTGGGAGTGATATGAGTTGAAACTACTTTTTACGTGATGTAGTTTGGTAGCTATCATCTTGCCATTTGAAATACTCATTCCATATTTAATGCATTGAATCAAAATAATCAATTGCTAGCATGTTTGGCTTTGTCTAAATGATTAATGAAGTATTTGGACTCCTCTTTTGGCTGGCTTAGTCTACATAGGGGCGCCCTCCACTTCCTTTTTTCCAATTCACAGGCTGTGATTCAGGGTCAAGTGGCAATGCTCTTAGTTTTGGTTTTGATGGTTGTTTCTTGGGTTCTATATTTCCTTCATGGACGTGGGTCCCTTTTCATTTTGATGAAGTTAATGCAAGTCCTGTTGTTACTCTTTTTGCACAAATGAATCTACGAAGAGTTTGAACCCTTTGTTCATGTGTTTCGTTCCATGGATATTGAGAATTTTATGGTTTTAATATTGTTAGTTTAATGTCCCTGATGCCCTCGCATGTGAGATTCCTTTGTTTTGGTGTTATATGTCTAGGGTACTATTTCATTGTAAACTAATGGTGGGGTCCATTGCTTTTATAAAATATTCTATTAAAAAAAGTCATTCGTTAAAAACCAATGGATCATGTTTTTTTTAATACATTGGACTAGATTCAATTGCATAATCACTTTGGTTTCAATTAGCAATCATGCTCGCGGGTCATGAAAAATTCAAATATATATAAATGCATTGGTGTGACATGAGGATCTTTTTTTTTTCTAACTAATGAATATGACGCAGGTCCCATCTTGAATTGGTATTTGGATTCAATATTATATGTTGATTTCTTTGTCTTTTATGTTTCTTGGTTAGTGTTTCTTAATCTATTTTATATTTCAGTTTAACTTATATTTGAAAATTAGTAGTTGACATAAAAAATAATTGTGCGTATCTCTTTTAAGTAAATACCTTTTTTAGAAAAAAATCTAAAAGAATATTTTTTATAGACTTTTTCTTGTTTTGGGGAATTTGTAGGGTCACTCACGTCATCTAATATTTCACAAAAAAAAGGTATAAGTACTTGTGTGCCTTTCGCATTGTCCTAGTATTTAATACCTCTAAAAGTTTCTTTTCAAAAATTCCAAAATACGTTTTTCTTTTGGATGTTTGTATGGTTTGCCGTCTGACATTTTTATAGTAAAGGTTTAAGTACTTGTGTGATCGTCCATGTCGTCCTAGTACTTAGTACCATTTTTTTAAAAAAATACAAAAGATTTCATATTCAAAAATTAAAAGCATCGACGTTTTCAAACAATAGTTTTTCCAAAGAACTACGTAATCTTGATTTCTCATTTTTAATGAGAATATGTAGGAGCGATGATTCATCATTGTCGAGCCCAATAAACTAAAAGAAATTTTTTTGTTAATTCATCTTTATTCTTTCGGGGAAATTTAAGCATTTTAAAATCAACATTAGTTTTGCATATTTAGTTAAAGGTACCGCCTTCAGGATGACATTGTAGGGTGCTAATACCTTCCCTACGCGTAGCAGACTCCTAGACTCCAAACCCGGTATTCACAAACCTTATTTTTTATCTTTATGGATTTCCATAGTTTCCCAGAATAAACTATGGTGGCAACATTTTATCTTAAATCCTTTAAATTATTTTATTTTCTTTTTGGTTCGTCGTCCTACCACGATTTCAGTTGCGACAATATAAACATTATTTTATTATATCATTAGTCATGTTTGATTAGTTATCAATAATTAATAGGATTTATAATTGTTCAGTAGGATTTAGTAAATTGGGTGTTGTTAATTAGTGTCAATTAAGTTCGACTTTAATTTTAAAACAATGCATAAGGTATATAAAAGTTAAAGTTTATCTTTAATTTATAAGTATGGCTTGTTATGGTGTTGTAGCAAAAGTACAAATTTTAGTTCATGGTGCTTGATTGTTTAGTTATTATTACGTGTAGATGGCAAAGGAATATTCGGGGTCAGTAGTTTTATAGATTTGGACAGTTCATAAGGGGTTTGTCATTATATAGTTTTTTAGTCGGGAGGATGGTATAAAATTTTAATAATTATAGAAGTAACCAAGGTATATAATGTATCTGCAATGGTGGAAATCTAAAGTATTTAAATGCTATTAAGTTGCTTACACTAGGTTTGATGTGGTGTTAAAATGTGTAATTCCTAAAAGTTAAAGATTATGCCTTATTGTGCTACAATTGCGGCTTTATTTAAAATATTGAGTATTGGTAGTGAAATTGTGCATTATTGATTACATGATAAATTATGACTTTGCATGAGTTGTATGCAGAATGTAGTTTTTGGTTTTACATTGCATAATTTGAGATTAAAGTGAGATTACATGACTATGTGTTGATGTTAATTTTGGATTGACATGAGGGTTGGTTGAAAGGGGATTTTGTAGGTACTGTTTGAGATCAGTCTTGGATTTTTCATGGGAATATGCATTATTGGGTTGCTTCTTAGAGTTCCTATGAGTATGACAAACTCTTGGTTAAATTCAAGTGTTGTCATAGTCTCAATTATGAATGCATATGTATATGAATATATAATTGAGGTATAAGATATGTGGTTGCGCAATTGAGTTGAATTGAGGTATGTGAATTTGTACGGAAGTATTTGGATGTATGTGTTGCATGATTTGATGTTTGGACATTGTTTTGGACCCATAAACCAGAATTTTTCACGCTATTGGTGTAGCACTTCACGATGCTGAATGGACCGCCAGGCGATAGGAAGACACCAGGGAGGTCCTAGGAGGGTGGCGCCGACGACGTTGTGAAACCGCCAGGCGATCTGTAGCACGACATCACTTGGCAGGGTTTAGGCTGCGCCAGGCGATGCTCCAGGGGCAGGTTGCTAATTTTATGTATTTTGCATGTTTTGTGAGGATGGTAATTGGTTTGGGATATGCTTGCATAAATTACGAGCGCGGAGGTTCATAATGAAGTTGGAAACGCGTGATGGATATGGACAGGGAGGTTCGTATTGGATGTACTCTAGTGTGGGGATAAAAGCGAAGAGACTCGTATGTTCCATGCTCACACTTGAGGCTGTTATGAGTGGGGAGGTTCATAGTTGGTGTTCGTGCTTGTTGGACTACGAGCGGGGAAATTTGTAGATTTGGACCATGAGCAGAGAGGTTCGTGGAAGCATATGAAAGCCCTATGGCCATGGTTGAGTATATGCTAATCTCATATAGGTTAGGTTGATGATTTTAAGTGTTTTGCATGTTTGGAGATGACGACCTTGGGTGAGGATATGCTTGATATTATTACGAGCGGGTAGGTTCGTGATGGAACGCATGATTAATATGAGCAGGGAGGTTCATATTAATGATACTCTCATGTGAGGATACGAGTGGGGAGGTTTGTATATTTTGTGCTCACACTTGATAGTTGTTGCGAACAAGGAGGTTCATAACTAGATGGATCACACGTGATGGACTATGAGTGGGGAGGTTCATAGAGGTTGGACAACGAGCGGGCAGGTTTGTGGAAGCATGAAATATCCTAAGGCCATGGTGAAGTGTGAGTATGGTAGGAATGAATAGTCTAGTCACATATGGGCTATGAGACAATGACTTAAGGATTCCATGGGTAATTAGGGTTTAAGAACGTGTATTATGTTAAGTAAGAATGCTTTGGATGAGGGGTTTATGCTATTGTTGTGCTTGTTTATTTCTTTTAGCTCACCCTTTCTATTTGTGTTTGGCGATGATCGTGTGACTTGTCACACGGGAATAGATGATAATCTAGGTGTTGATGGCGAGGCATAGAGACAGAGCGAGGTCTACAGATTGGGGTTTTATGAAAGACATGTGTTTTGGAACTTATAATCTTAATTACTACTTGGTTGTGGATTTAGAACTTGTATTAAATGGTTTACGACTTAATTTTAATTGGTCACAACTAAAGTTTTAAATTTTCCCGCGATTTGGGATTAATAATTATGTTGGAATTTTATTTTCAAATATAAATTCCTTTATTAAGTAATATCCATATGGGATGTTACAGATTCCACAAATTCTTTAGTTGATGGAAGGGTGACAAGGACTCGATGACAACCTTTATGGTTGATATATTATGAGACTAATCTATTCGCAAAAGAGTAGGATCTATTGGCAATGATGATGATGGATTCTGAGGACCCTCTCACATTTGAAGAAGTCAGAACTAGTCTGAAATGACGAGGGGCAAAGGATACGAAAATAAAAGTAATTGAAAGAAATAACACGTGGGAACTAGTTGATCCACCCGATGGGGTGATACCCATTGGAGTGAAGTGGTTCTTCAAAACAAAGTTAAATGAAAAGGGCTAGATAGAAAAGCAAAAAGCCAGATTAGTGGCCAAAGGTTATGCTCAGAAACATGGAATTAACTACACAAAGGTTTTTTCTCCTAATTCTAGGCTCGATACAGTGAGAGTATTATTAGCTATGGCTGCTTAAAATGCATGAGAAATATTCCAACTTGATGTTAAAAGTGTGTTCCTAAATGGTGTAATTCAAGAAAAACATATGTTCACCAACTAGTTAGACATATCAAGCAAGACCGAGTGGGACAAATTTACAAACTAAAAAAAGGCTTTATACGAACTCAAAAAGTCCCCACGAGCCTGGTACAGCAAGATCGAAGCATATTTTATCAAAGAATAATTTGAACGTTGCTCTAGTGAACATACCTTATTCGCAAAAAAGGTTAGAAACAATATTTTGATTGTTATCCTGTATGTAGATGATCTAATTTTTATAGGGAGCAACAAGGAAATTTGCGAAGACTTTAAACATTCGATGTAGCTAGAATTTGATATGACAGACATGGGCAAAATGAAACACTTCCTTATCATTGAGGTAATACAGAACGAAACAAGCATTTTTATCTATCAAAGGTGCTATGCACGTGAAATCCTTGCACGATTAAACATGTTGAATGGTAACTCTGTCAAGAATCTCATTGTACTAGGAACAATATTGTCTAAGGATGAAACAGGCCATCAAGTCCAGTCAATGCTACACAATTCAAACAAGCCATTGGCAGCCTCATGTACTTCACAATCACAAGACTAGACTTGATGTTTGGAGTCAGTGTAATCAGTAGATACTTAGTCAATCCTAAAGAGTCTCATTAGGCAGTAATTAAACGTATCTTCAAGTATCTCAAAGGAACCATTGAACACAGTCTACCAAAATGGAAGAAAGATAAATTTCACGGGTTATAGTGACAACAATTATGTAGGATATCTAAATGATAAAAGAAGCACTTCTAGATTAGTGTTTATGATAGGAACTGCGTCTGTATCACAGGCTTCAAAGAAACAACCAATGGTAAGCCTCTCTACCATTGATGTTGAATACATTGTTGCAACATACTGTGCATGTCAATGTATCTTGCTCAAAAGAATTTTGAAACATATTGGAATAGAAGAACAAGAAACCACCGAGATTCTTTGTGACAACAATTCTACCATTCAATTATCGAAGAATCCTTTTTTTTCATGGCCGAAGTAAACATATTGCAGTGAGGTTTCACTTTCTCAGAGATTTAGTTAATGATCAAATAATTAAATTGAAGTTTTGCAGCACAAAAGAATAAGTAGTTGATGTCATGACTAAAGTCTAAGAAGCTTGATCACTTTGAAAAAATAAGAAACATGCTTGGAGTATTCAAGGTTGATGAAGTAAGCTAAAGCTTAACCTTTTGTTTGGATGAAACATTTCAACAATGCTAAAAAATTGAAATGCATTGTATTTGAATTGCTTACAATTAAATTTCCTTGATTTTCTAAATAACTTGTTTGGATAAAGAAATTAAAATACCTTATGTCTCAAATTCTTGTTTGGATAAAATAATTGAATTTCTTATGAGATAAAATTTCATTTTAACAATATTTATTTTAAGCTTAATTACGTTTTGAGTTCATGATAAATTTGGGAACGAACTCGATGACCCAAATGGGTTGAACCGACCCAACAACCCGGTTGGACCTGGTCAGTCGGGAAACCCAGACGAGCTAGGCTAGGTTAATTCGATGATCCAAATAGGCTTGATCAGCCTGACAACATGTACAAGCCAGTCATGCTAGTCAAGTTTGTTGACCCAGCTCGACCTTACCTGTCTAGGTAGTCGGCCCAACTTTGCCCCACTAGGTCATCGGGTCCGCTCGACCCATCTGTGTTGTCAGGCTCGTTTGTGTCATCGAGCACACCTGTCAAGTTTGTATTGTTGGGCAGGACCGACTCGACAAGGTTGTTAGGCCATTCGGTATCGCTCGGGTCATCGAATCGGTTGGGTCCATCTAGGTCGTCGGGCTAGTCAAGCTTGTCAGGTCAACGGGTAGGTTAGGTTGTTGGGCCTACTCAACACGTTTGGGTCGTCAGGCCCGCTCGACAGCTCTAGGTCGTTTGGCCCGCCCAACCCTTGTGGGTCGTTGGCCTCGCCCGTCCTATTTAGGCCATCGGACCCGCTAACCCATCTTCTTCATCGGGTTGGTTCGGTCTGTCTTTGACTTCGAGCCCACCCAACCAATCTGGGTTATTAGGCCCGTTTGGATCGTTGGGCCCGCCCAACCTATTTATATCATCGGGCTAGCCTGGTTTGTCTAGGTCATTGGGCTAGTCTAACACATCTTGGTCGTCGGGCCCGATCGGGTAGTGCGGGTTGTCGGGCTTGACTGACCTGTTTAGGTTGTCGAGCTTGCCTGACCCATATGTGTCATCGGGCCACCCCGGTCCGTCTATGTCGTCAGCCTGCCCAGCCTGTCTAGGTCGTTGGGTCTGCCCGACCTGTTTGTGTCGTTAGGCTTGTTCGATCCATATGGATCGTCCGTCCAGCCCAGCCCGTCATGGTTATCGGGCTTGCAGGGTCCGATTGAGGTTGAGTCCAAAGTGTGAGGTTGAGTTAGAAGAATTTCAAATTCCTACTTTTTTTAGGGTATTTGAATTTCTTCTAATTTAACTAATTGAAATACTTAAAAAAAATGCATGCATTTTAAATGCTTTTTAATTTCTCCATCCAAACAAAACATTTCATTACAAATAAATCTAAATTCTTCAAAAAAAGAAATTACTTCATTAAAATACTCTATCCAAAAATACCATGAGGGATGAATTGTTAGTTATTTTTATGTTTTACTTTTCAATTACCATTCTTATTTTATAGGATGTACTGGTTAGGGCTGGGCAAAATGTACTGAACTGCACTGAACTCAAAAAAGGTTCATCCGAACTGCACTGAACTAAAAAACAGTTCAAACGAACTAAACTAAACTATTTTTTTTTTCTAATAAATTGAACTGAACTGAACTGAATTGTTATAAACTGAACTATTGTTATAAACTGCACTACACTATTTTTGAACCATTTTTGAACTAAACCACATTAATTTTGAACTGAAATATACTATTTTTGAATTGAAATGTACTTCATCATTTAAATTGTTAATAAATATTACATCAATTAAATTGTTGAATTTTTTCTTCAATTTTTATTTTTATTTTTTGCTAAAAAGTATATTAATAATGAATTAAGTTAAAGTATTTTTTGTAATATTTATGCATGTACAATAGTTTGAAATTAACATTTTTTTTGTAAGTAAAGAGTATTTTGTGTATTCACAATATTTTTAAATTTAAAGAAAATAAAAATTTAGTTAAAACATTATATATTTAAAATTATAAAAATATATTTGAAGAAAGAAATATGGAGATTAAGAAAACAGTCTAAAATTAGATATAATATGACATGATTTTGTTACGTACTCAAGCAATAATAAAAATAAAATTGAAGATATTATTTATAAAATTTAAGTCTCCCACTGTGATACCATCTCCCATGAATAATAGTAATTATGTGATATATAAGAAAAACACATTTGATTTCAAGAAAAAAAAAAGAAGAGAACTATAATTAAAAGAGACAAATTTTATTGTGTTCGATATAAAAAAAATATTCAAAAAATAAGTGTTGGAAGTATTAAATTTTTTTTATCATAGATGATAACATTAATTAATATAAATTACATATAACACTATTTTTATAAAATGAAATAAATATTATATACCATTTTTTATAAAATGAAATAATTAATATCAATCAAATTGTGGCTTATAATATAACCGCGCTTAAATCTATTATTATAATTAACCTAAAAAATATTACACACTTTTTCTTATTATTGTATATGAATTGAGAAAAAAAAAAATTCAAAGAGCAATAAATTTTGTGCACTGTATATCAGATGAGAGAAAGCAATGCTGTGTAGTGTACGTTACTAGAGAAAGTGTGAAGTATGAAGGAGAAACTAAGATGTCTGGTTCAATTCAGTTATAGGATAGTTAACTCATTTAAGTTTAGTTTTTAAAAACTCAACTGGACAACAATACAATTCAATTTTTAATATAACCATATTTTAG
>Ga0209389_1002561_pt1 | contig 14077 bp, 14 predicted proteins | sample CowpearedBW_FD_187526 | JGI IMG/M metagenome (GOLD analysis project Ga0209389, IMG submission 187526) | Root nodule microbial communities of legume samples collected from California, USA - Cow pea red BW (SPAdes) (version 2) | ecosystem: Host-associated > Plants > Roots > Nodule | place: USA...
CTACATCTACATTACAAACCTAAAAGGAACATGGTTAACTTATTTCTTATACATATCACACTATTTTGAACACATTTCGTCTGGGGTGTTCGAAAATTACTAAATATCACGTAAAAAAAATGTTTTCTACATCCTGGTAAATGTTCTTCTTAGTTTTGTAGTTTCTTTTTGATAAATTTTCATTGGTAAAAAAAGTTCTTGTTGATTATTGGCTAAAGTGTATTATAAAGAGAGATTTTTATTAGAAATTAGAAACCATGCAAGTTCATCTGTACTTTTATACTAATCTATACTATCCTATACTAATGCCTCAATAGGATATAGGATTTCAATTTTATTAACAGTTTTTATTTATAGTATAATGATATCTTTATTATTTTGGTAACCTTTTTTTTTCATGATAATTGTTATTTTATTGTAGTACCTGATTTTGTTACTTTACATAAATGTGGACAAAATCCCCGCTCGTGTTTCCACTTTTAAAAAATGTTTATTGCATGCTGATAATATATATCTTTTTCCTTGGGAGGGTATTTGTTTTCTATTTTTCTCAGCTTAGTGGTCTTTTCTTCTCTCTACAAAGGCACTCTAGTGAATTGAATGTAGTTTAGAATCTTCATCTAGGCTTGTGTGTAGGAGTTTGTGTTTTTGACACTTTTTTTTTTTCTAGGAATTAGACTTCAACAATTTGAGAGTGATAGTAAATGACCTGGAAAATGGAACTTATCAGATTTTAATGTTTATGGATGATTTTGAAGATCAGTTTGTAAGTAGTATATTTAGTTTTGTTGCATTATATTGTTGTCTGTAACGTTAATATTTGTGATGGAAGATAATTTCTTACACTAGGAAATATTATTCAATCCAACTAAAATCAACTCGCAGATTTGTAGCCAAAAGACAAGAACAAGGATATGTTTATTATCCAAATGTATTGGCTTTTTAGCTGAAGCAGCTTGTACTATGTTAAGCAAGTTTTCTAGCTAGGAATTACCTGAAGTCTGAAAAGTTGGATTCATATACTTAGAGGTTTGATCTGATCTGTAGATGATAATTGTACTGCAGGTGTGTTCCATTTAGATATAGAAACGGTAATGGCTGTGGGGATTCTTCTGAGAAGACTGTTGAAGTGCTTATGATTAATTCAACCAGTGGACCAGGTCTTCTATTTCCGAAGGTATGATTTTGGAATACGAATATACTCTACGTTTGCATTTATTTATTACTAAGTGCCCTGCACTTGCAACTTATACTTACGGTTTCTATAAAATTATTCATCAAGAATTTTCTGATGCATTGTTAAGGACTACTACAGTACTCATCCTGGCTTAACTTTTCGGATGACAGGTACAGTAAATTTGGATTGGATCCCTGTCAATAGAGACACATTGGTTTTATCTTTTAACTAGTGGACCCAATAACCTATCATAGTTGGTCACCACACAATGAAATTTGTGTCTATCTCTCTAAAGGGACGGACGGTCTTGCAGCACAAGAGGATGCCAATCCATATGGTTTCTTGTGTCAAACAGCAATGGTCATAAAAATTCTCATTAAAACTGCATTGACCAAAACTGTTGTAGTTCGTTTCCTTTCAATCATTCATGCTCTTCTGGTATAGGGAAATTTTCATTGGTTGTTTTTCTGCCTTTGATATAATCATAATGGCTTCTTGGAGGAAAGAAAGTTCATAGCCTCGGGGCTTACTATTTTCACGCATTTAATATGCAATATAGACAGTTATTGTTATGCGCATGAAGGGTTTTAGCTCACCTGGTGCATACATGTAGCTGTTATAACTAGTTTGCATGTTTTCAAGAGGCTGCTTCAACCTTAGGTATCTGGCCTATCATTAAGAGAACCTTGACTTTCCTGTAGCTTTATCCTGAGATTTTTCACTAGCTACGTGTTTTAAAAGGATAAGTTGATTGAATTATCTTGTTGTCTTGCTCAACATAGTTTATAAAATCTGTCGCATATGTCCAATGTGGATGATGATTAATCATTGATCACTTTCTGAAAATAAGTAATTTACTTTTTTGGATAGAATTTTCTGATACAAAACAAAAACAAGTGAATCTTCCTCCCCTGATCTGAAAGAAGATTACAAAGTGAATAAGGTTCTGGAGTTTGTTTCATCCTAATTTAAACAAAACACAAATTATGTACCTTATATTGCACGCTATAAAGGCCAATCTTTAGACACTTGAATAATTCAAGACACTAGTGTAAATCTGTTGTAACAACATATATTGATGAGACAGTTCAATTGCGTAGTATGCCCGTCGATGAAGATTTTAGTGCTTCATAATAAATTTCATGCAAATTTATTGCAAGGATCTGTTTCTCTAAATTAATGTCATTCACATAAGCTGTAAGTTTTTTTTTCGAATGGTTCCTGATTTGAGATCTCGTTTTCTGATTAGTGTGTTTTTGCTTTGTTATTGAAGGGAGGTTGGGAGAATGATGAAACTGTTGAGGAGGCAGCTGTAAGAGAAGCTATTGAAGAAGCGGGAGTTCGAGGAGACCTAATGGTGCAAAGCTTCTCCACATATATGAATTAATTTAATGTTCTGATAGGAACCGGAATAGAAATGGTAAAACAAAAGTAATATTCATACCGAATTAGAAATATATCAAAGTTATAGAAACCTTCTAAGAGATGAACAATAGAAAAAGAAACCAAAACAAATAACAAAAGTTATAGAACCCTTTTCTAAGGAAGAGCCAGCTTCTTCACTCAGCCCCACCAAATATTCCTCCTTCTGATAAATTCCTTAACATCTCTCTAGACACATTTTCCTCAGCATAGAATTTTTTTCAACTAGCACTTCACTCGTCACTTAACCTGTTCTTTCTGTTTATGCCCTTTATCACTTTCCTTCTTTATTTGTTAGCTGGTAGCTCGTGATCCTATAAGTCCAACTGTGAACCCGTCACATTCTATCTTCTGTAATATTTTGATCTGTTGAAAGTGAATATTTTTGGGGGGTCTAGGAAGCTAATGTGAAAATCAAATCATGTTCTCACATCGTACGTGTAAATTAGCAGATGATGACAACAAAATTTTGCAAAAGGAGAAGCAATTGGTGCTAACTTTGCATCTATATGAAACTAGTTGAGGTCACATTTACATGTAACGAGTAAGAACTGGGATAAGTTAGCAAAATTTGTACCTAAAATAATAATGAAAATATTCTCACATCATTGACTCATGCTATTTCAGTTTTGAGCAAAAATATATGATGAGCTTGGCGGGGTTTGAAACCTTTAATTCTTAACTTGTTGTCCCTTGAATCACCTAGTCTTCTGAGGGTTTTTATGTTGCATTTTTTGTAGTTTTTATTTAGATGGATTATTGCTTATCGATGATATGGTGGGTACTTGGTGTCAGGATTTTCTCGGGTACTATGAATTTAGGAGTAAGACCCTCCAAGATGAGTGCAGTCCAGAAGGTTTGTGTAAAGCAGCAATGTTTGCATTGTTTGTGAAGGAGGAACTTGAGTCATGGCCGGAGCAAAGCACAAGAGAAAGGAGCTGGTTAGCTGTATCTGAGGCGCTGGGAAGCTGCCGGCATGCATGGATGAGGGATGCCCTGGAATGCTTCCGTAAATGGCATGAGGAGTGCAATGGAGGATCAAGACAATCATGATAATAGCAAAGATATTTCCTTTCAGGATGTCTTTTTGGCTTTTATTTTTCAAAACTATTCTAGAGAGTAAATTCGAAAACCTCTTATCGGTAAGGAGAAGAAATGTTTGATGATGGAATTTTGGGGAAGAGTTTTTAAAGAAGGAAGCGTTTGACAATGGATATATATGCTATTATGATACTAACAAGAAGTCTATGCTACCTTAAGAAGACATACCAAGAATTTTGCCCTTCTAAAGTATTACCTCCACAAAACTATATGATGACTTGAATTAAGTTTCTTATGATATGTGGAATATATGACCTTGCAATCGACTGTTACACCGTACAAAATTTACGGATATAAAAGTTATTAAATTTTGGTAAAAAGAAAGAAAAAATCATTTTTAACGTAATAAAGACACAGTGAAAAATGAAGGATTCGAGAGCCTATCGCTTCAATGTAGAAGTAAAAAATGGCATTTACAACGGAGGCAAAAACGGTGACAAGCATAACCATGATGCTTTGCCAAATCAGAGAAACACATAAGATGTATAATGGAATAAATTCTATTTAATAAGAATTATGCAACTGCATACTGGTGAGTCAAAAAAATGCATTAAGTCGACTGTTGAGTACAAATTTGTACAATATGCAATAAACATACATATGATGTGATATACACCTCAAAATCTGGGACTACAAACTTGTGAGTAATGAATGTAAATGAGCTTTTATATCTCCGCACCACCCGGTCAACAGCTTCAATTCTTTCACTCTATTTATTAACATCATTCATTATATGGGGCCAAAGGGCATTCCAACCTTGATGAGAAGTAGCAGAGCGCATAAAAGTTTCCACTTTGCACAAGCTCAGCCCAGAAAAACATAGGCTAAAGAGCTAATTGAGAATATTGAGTTATGGTACAACCTTCATATTCCTAAAATAGCATTATCAGTCTTCGTCAAGGGCAAGATCAGCAGGATCTCCTATCCAGGGCCTCCCTTCCCTCCACCGGAATTTTATTCTTAGTTTGCCATTTGCATCTACCCCTACAACTTCTCCCTTGCTCGCATGAGTCTCCATTCCCCATCCCCAACGTGGGTTCACCAGTCCATCTCTGATCCTTACCTTGTCACCCACTTTAAACGGCCTAACTCGTTCCATTTCCCAACCCTTACAAAGCCATAGCCTCTCCATGAAACAGAAAGCCACCCAAAGATCTTCATCTTCCATTCGATGCACAACTCCAATGCTTGAATGACTCACTTCCCCCCAATGGTGTGTTGGGGTTGAAACCGAAGCTTTAACCCTCACCCAGTCACCAATGCACAGCTCCTTCTCTTCTACCACCTCCACTTCTGATGGGTCCAACATCCATGTTCTGGATCCTGCTGGAGTGTATATTCGAAGCTTTCCATCCGCATCAATAGCCTGTATGGTCCCAAGACTAGCATGGCTATGCCCTGACCATCCAAATCTTGGTTGCTTCACATATTGTTTCACTCTAACCTTCTGTCCAACAAAGAGTTTGTCAAATCTTTCAAGATGTGAAGTAGGTCCAACCCACTTTTCTTGCTCCCCACAAAATCCCACAAAAATGCTTCTGTCTAGTTCATCTCCTTCATACCCTATTCCTTGAACAACACCAACACTACCTGGTCCAATTGATTTCCAATTATTTGCATTTTCTGTCAACCTCACCCACTCTCCCACTTCAAAAATTTGTTCAATCTCAAGGTCTGAAGGATCCCCTCTCCACAGCTCTGGAAGACCAAAAAATGCGATCCTGACTTCTCCATCAGCATGAATACTGGTTATAACCCCTTGAGATTCGGGCCGAGCTCCTCTCCAGCCCCACCTTGGTTCAACCAAACCAGTTCGGAACCTAACATACTGCCCAACTTTAAAGCTAGGAACCTTTTCAACATCCGTATAATGAGTGATCCACTTCCCTTTGCGAAAACAGCAAGCCAACTCCAAGTATCCAGAATCCTGTACACTATGCACAACAGCTAAACTTTCTCTCCCAACACTATTCCAGTCATAGCTCGGTCTGGTTCCCAGGCTTGGTTTTGAGCGAACCCAATCCCCAACTTCAAATCCTGGAAGCCGCTCTGCATCTCCAGGAGAAACTTTCCACAAGCTCTGCCTACCGGTGACCCTCACCTACAAAGAAACCAGCAAAATCAATTCTTACATATATTATCAATGTTAGATATTATTTGATATTATTAAGATATTATTAGATATTGTTAATCACAATATCAAACAATATCTTTTTATTTATTCTATTTATTTTCAGTTACTCTTTTTAATTGTACTTCTCTTTACTATAAATAGATTACCCTATGTGTGGTTTATACACAAGGGAGATTAATCTCAAATCCTGTTTTCTTTATTCTCAACAATCAACATGAAATCACTAATACAATTGTTGACTAAATATTTTATATTTAGTTTGTTTAATTCCTTAGTCACAGCGGTCAATACATTAGTCTAATTTTCTCATAAGGCAGGGACGACAGCACACACAGCTAAAGATGAGGTGGTTTTCTTAAAATGACATTTGCACACTTGTTATTTGTGAAGCACCACCTCACCACTTTTGTAGAAACTACAGCCATGACAGGCAAATTCTGATACCCAGTCCACCCAAGGCGGATAAACTTGGACAACTAATAGTTGCTTACTCATTTAATAATATAATATTTTAATAATAGCCAACCCTTTACTGAAATTTGTTGGCATCACTTCTTAAGTTTAAACCAGCCATACAGATACCGATAGAAAAGATAGAATTTCATGTTACAGCTGGGCTTTTCAAAGGTTTGCTGTAAAATTTAATTTCTGCCATAAAGAAAGCAAAATCCTCCCAGATGAAGGCAGTTTTCTAGGCATATTTATACAATGTTATAAACTTCACACACCTAACACACAGTATCACTACATAACAGTGTTACAGAAAACAGTATTAGGTCCGGTGTAGCAATGTAGTTATGGAAGACACTTCAGATGTCACGGTTAGCTTAAAGTCATTGAAGTTGTAGAATCATGCATAAAATCTAGAAAATACAGATTAAACTTACATTGAGAGCACCATCCATGTCTATTCTCACTACTTTTCCAACTGTAGCTGGTGATTCATTTGACCACCCAAGACGAGGCTGAGTAACTGATGCAATCACATGAATTTCTTGTCCCACCTCAAATGGAGGAACTTTCTCCACGTCAGTGACTGAGCAAGAAAAAGGCTTACTTCTGAAGCAAAAAGCAACACCCATATCGCCATCCTCCTCCAAGCCATGAATTACACCAATGCTGTTCCTTGTAATATCTTCCCATCCATATTTTGGAGAAGACACTGAAGCTTTCACTCTTACCCAATCTCCAACCTGCTTTGACCAAATGAATAATTAAATAGAGCTACCCAATAAGACATCTGACACGAAATGTATAGAAAGAACAAACAAATAATCAACTTTAACGGAAAGGATTACCTTGAAATCTTCCACCTTCTCCATATCCGCAGGATCAGCTTGCCATGGTATGGGTCGATTTGGTATTTCTATAATTAAGAGACCATCATTCTCAATCTCGCTTATTCTTCCAACACTATGATGTGTCTCACCACCCCAAGCATATCTAGGTTCTGCAACAGATCGTTTCACGCATACCCGATCACCTATCTGTAAGACAAATTTGTTAGTAAAGTCATATAATGAAGACAGGAGACAAATAAACGCAATAGAACGAAAGTTATCTGAGTTTTTCTTACCCTAAAAGGAGCAACATGCTCAACCTCCTCTGGCTCACAATGCCATGGATTTGGAAGATAACTCAGTTCTACTAACAGACTGCTGTCTGGTCGTATACAATATACGATGCCAATGCTTCCTGGAGTCACAGCTCCTAGTCCATGCTTTGCAGATGTAAGAGTTGGACGAATGCGAACCCAGTCTCCAACCTTGAATTCTTCAACACGTTCCATCTCTGCTGGGTCAGCTTTCCATCCTCTAGATGCTCCGGGAAACCCAACACGGAGGATTCCATCTTCGTCAACACATAATACTGTCCCGATGCTGTCACGTGACTGCCCACGCCAACCAAATCTAAAATAGATAAATAGTAATAAATATTAAACACTAACGCAAAATCATCAAGGATTGCAAGCATGACATGCACAAGGTTGTCTTCTACACCATCATTTCCTTTCTCGTATACTTTCTTGTAAATAAAAAACCTTGAATAGAGAATAAAAACCTTGATAAATCCACCAAACAGTAAGATTTAAAAAGTAGCATGATGACCCCAAACTAATTGGGCACTCCAATCAAATTATATGAACTGGATCAGATTTATAGAGAAAATGGGAAAACTCCCCTGATTACAGTATGATTGCAAGCATGCCATTCAAGGGTTGTCTTCTACACTATCATTTCCTTTCTTGTACTTTCTTGTAAATAAAAGCCTTGAATAGAGAATAAATAAAACGGTATGATAAATCCACCAGACAGTAAAATTTAAAAAGTAGCATCATGACCCCAAACTAATTAGGCACTCCAATCAAATGATATGAACTGGATCAGATTTATAGAGAAAATGGGAAAATTCCCTTGATTACAATATGATTGCAGAACTTCGAGGGTCTGCATATCCTAGTGCCCAAAGGCACCAATCCTCTCAAATGACAAAATGAAATCCCTCTCAACCCCTCTTCCTATTTAAATACAGCTACAGGTCTGCTAAAATAAACCCACCCTCAATGGGCCAAATCAATTGCACCCCTATTAGCATAACCCCTTGTATTTCTTAAACTAACATACAATATCTTTGGTCCTCTCATGAAATACTAGATTTGAGACATTATGAAGAGCAGTTTGGTTATCACAAATGAGAGACATTTGTACAACTTCCCCCAAATTTCAGTTCTTTAGGCAACTATTTGAACCAAATAAGCTCACATGTGGTAATTTAGTTTTCCAACTAGTCAGTCTCCTATATATCCCTTATGATCCGAAAGTGGCTCCCCCTAACTTGATAGAAGTTTAGATTTGGGACCCATAGGTGTGTTACTATCCTCTAAAATATCAAATGCATACTTTCTCTTGGAAATAATAATTCCACTGCTGGATTGGGCTTACCTCAATCCCCCAAAAGTACTTGAGTATACCAAGATATTTTATTCAGAAATGATAAGGCGTTGTTTTATCTATGAGATGTTATTGTGGTCACTACCTATAAGAACAATGTCATTAATACACTCCATCTAGTAGATAGACCCAACAGTCAAATGATGATAAAAACACAAAATGGTCGACTTCGCTTTGAGTCATACCAAATCGTTGGACAACTGCATTGAATCTACCACACCATGCCTTGAAAGATTGTTTAAGACCATAGATTTGTGGACTCAACATAACGAAAATACCCCCCTTGAGCAACAAACACAAGTAGTTGGTTCATATATATTTCCTCTTGAAAATCACCATGTAGGAAGGCATTTTTAAATTTCAACTAGTAGAGGGGCCAACATCAAAGAACCCCCATGGCTATGAAAAATATAACAAAGGCAAGGCCAGCTTTGATGGCAAAGAACCAAAGGAGCAAGATCCCATATAGCACTATTCTAAAGAGCACACAATTCATCCAACATGGCTTGTCTCCAACAAGAGTGGGCGAAGGCATCCCCTACACTCTTAGGATTAGACACAAAAGAAATGAAAGAGAGATAAATGTAATGGAATGGAGACAACCAATGATAATTAGAGGCGGCATAATAAGGGAAAGGATTATGAGTAGCTAATGCTCAAGAGGCACAACGAGAGGGGCAAAAGAGTTGGAATCGAGTTGGCATCAGAGTATATCAATAGGTGCCCCAATAGGAAGGTGTGTGTTTCATGCAATGACAAACTTGGAGTGGAGGCTAAGTTGGTGAATTTGACATTACATTGAATATGTCTATGGGATCAAATACAATGGGGGTCGTAAAGGGGGCTTGGAAACTTTCATAAGGGAATCAATGCAAAGTGGGGAGAAGGCTAGGTGACATCAACTAAAATCAAATAACAACAAAAAGGGGTGAGAAACACTTATATCCTTTATGATACCAAGGATAGTCTAAGAGGACATACTTATGAGACCTAGCTGACAAAGGATCAGAATTGGGATTATGAACAAAAAGGTGGACCCAAAAACACAAGGAGTTAAAGGGTGGAGAGATTGATGATAAAACAAAAATAGAGTGAGGTATTTGGTTAATAAGAACACAAGATGGAATTTGATTGATAAGATAGCACACGTTAAACATCACCCCAAAATTATTGAGGAACACAACCATGAAAAAGAAAAGAGTTATTCTCGCACTTTGCCACTCCATTTTGATGAGAGGAATATGCACATGAGGTTTTATGAAAAACACTATGGGAAGCCATGAATGTCTAAAAAGAATGGCAGAGGTATTCACAAGTGTTATCAATACGGAAAATTACAAATAGAAATACTAAACTAATTTTTAACTTCATTATAAAAAGATTGAAATATGGGAAACAACTCAGAATGATTTTCATTAAGAACAACCTAGTATGTTGAGAATAATCATCAACAGATGTTACAAAATATGGAAATCCTAAAATGGATGTAATGAAACTCGAGTCCCACATATTTGAGTGGACTAAAGAAAAAGGAGACAAAGTTCTATTTGGGACACTCCTAGTAAAAGAACTACAACTAACTATGTTGGCATAATTGACAAAGATGTTGTAGCTTGGCAAACCTAGGAGACCATGAACTTTGCCTAAGTACTCATTCATGGAGCCATCAAAGCATCTAGGAGCGCTGGTACTCGAGATTTCAACTTTGGACCAATGAGAGCGATCTTCTAATCAATGGAGTCTATGTTGTTTAGGTAAGATAGTCAATATAACCTTATCCTTTAAGCAAAAGTTTGACATTAGATGTCCAAGTGTCATAATTGTTCCCATCTAAGTAGACAATGGAGAGTGGGACATTGACATAGTAAAAATAGCATATTCACATTGACCAATGCTAAAAGTCACCAAGGGCAAGTGGAGGAGAGAGAAGCACTAGACTTGGAGAGAGAAAAACACATCCACAATTGGCACAAGGCCACTACGTTGTGAATGTGTTAGCAGCGCAATAGCAAGGGTGGGGTCGCTGGTCAAAATGGTGATGGCAAGACGACGCAGAAGTTGCAAGGCAAATTTTGACATTGATAAACAAAGGGTTCACAGAGAAGACACCATTTAGAGGAATAGGCTCTAGGTACCACAAAGGGAAAAATAGTATACATTTATGAGATATAATCCTCCTCTTGAATTTCCAATTAGCACAGCTGAGAACAATATATACATATTGCTAGTAGCATAAATATTAATATTTGGGTAGAAAGTAGTTATGTTGGGAACTATTTCCTGCTATATCTATGAGTTGAACCTAAGATTCTAGTAGTCTTTTGATCTTTCATCTTTTCATTGTATCACATTTTTATCGTTATAAATAGAAGATCATAAGAGGGGTCTTTCAAGCCATCTAAAATATTTATTTCTCCTTTTTTTAATCTTAAGTATAAAGCATTACATAGAAATGGGCCCAAACCCATATACCAAATGTATATAATTGACATCAAATATAAAGAAGCCTTTGCATACAAAAAATTACGAAACACAGTTATGTAAACTTATACCTAGGCTCTTTTACATCTTCTTTCAGTTGTACATGTTGTCCCCTGTCCAATGGAATGACTTTTATAACTTCATTTGCCAGAAGACGAACCTCTCCAGAACAAAATGAAACAACGAGATTATCTTTGTCTGGAACACTTTGCACAAAACCAACACTTTGTGCACTAGCACCTTGCCATCCATGTGTTGGAGTTGTGACAGATTTTTTAAATTTCACCCAGTCTCCCACTTCAAATCTATATATTCATCAAAAAACAAAATTTTAAACATATTACTCATATATAGGAAGACAATAAATCTCAAACTAAAAGCTAGCATATAATAATGTCTTCCACTCACGATGTAGGAGACAAATGAACTCCCCTATTTGAGAGTGCTTCCACCAGATCTTCGGATAACCATTCTCGGGGGAGAGCCTCCAAAATGTCACGTAGCGTCTTGCCACTATCAAAAAAACATAACCCCATCAGTCACGGGATAATCAGTTAAACAGGACTAACATGAAACAGTTAGATGCAGTTTCAAAGTTATGACAATAATATTACAGATAAGTTTATGATGTTCAAAAATAATAATTACAACTTAATGAAGTGCCTTTACCTGTGGTTTCTGACTTCAATATCAGCATCAGGATGCATTAGCATAATAACAAGCCAGTTCAGATTTTCACGAACCATTTTTGCTGTCTCAGCTGCTATATGGAAAGCGTTGTCACCGTCGTCATCCTGACAGTTACATTAGAACATCAAATGACAAGGACATAATGGCAAAGCTTCCTTCCAAACTACACGTAACATGTCAACTTCGAATTATTTCTGCCAAGTAAACAAAATTTTGAAGCCAAAAATACGTGCTTTTGTTATAAGCTAAACACTAGTTGCACACTTTTATGGTTCACCATAAAATCCAGTACAAACGGTTCAAATATATATAAAAAGTAAAGAGCACAACAAATTAAAAAGATTCACAAAGACGGCTTTGATGTAATGGAAACAAGCACACGCCCAAGAATAAAAGTCAATTATATTCTGTCTTCTCCAGTTTACTTAATCTATTGATTTTTAATATGAATCACATTCCTTAGATTTGTTAGCCCCTCAACCACCTTCACAGGAATCAATATCATTAAGCTCAGATTACTCAATATAAAGAATGACTACATCAGATACTGAAGGCAAAACTATATCATGTGATAAAGATTTAAGGTAGAAAATAGAAAGTTTTATGAACTATATGAGAAATAGGGGTGAAAGAAGACATCACAAAAAGCAAAACATATTCGATGTGCTGCCAGAGATTGAAATTTCTACATCATCCATAACAATATATGAAGGTGACCAACTTTTGACGCAGATATTTCTTTTTGGACAAGTGCTTCGGTAAAATGGTACGCTCTCATTCTCCTCATCTTACAAAAAAAAAAAAAAACTAACAGACAAGCATAGCAATACCTAATTATAATTGTAAATGATCAAACAGGAAAATGAGAATTTGAATGAAAACCTGCAAATTAAAATTTGCTCCAGCAGCTAGAAGCAGTCCAACACATGCCTTAGCACCCCTAGCTAAGGCCAAGTGAAGAGGAATACTGTTGTGCACATTGCGAATGTTCACATCAACCCCAGCAGCCAGAATAACCTACTCAAAACACCCAACACATATTACCATGAAGTACAAAATATGCATACTTTAGCACCAAAAAATATATTTACGGACACTAAATCATTTTAACCAAGAGGCTCAATCATTGTCATCAAGAAGCTCATTCGCTTACCTGAACCAGGTCGACATCATTAGTCATAGCAGCCGTATGCAATGCTGTCCTCCCATTTTGTGAATCTTGAGCAGAAGGATCAGCTCCAGCTGCAAGCAGTATCTGCACCAGTTCTCTGCCCTCTAAATTTGGCACAGACAAACAAGGTCACAGAATTCAATTATGTCAATAAAGAGAATAAATAGCATAAATGATATTAAAAATACCCGTGTATTAACTCCGAAATTTGAAGAATTAATTCAACGAGGTGTTATCAGTGGCAGATAACAGGCTATGGTGCCAGCCAAAGATCCACAATGTGAATATGGCAGATGGGAATGCAGATAATGAGAGAAATACATAGAACATGCATTTTTGTATTTAATTACAGAGATAGAATTGCAGTGCAGATGTATTTTCAAAAAAGTCAGAGCATGGGAAAAAAGAAGAGGGCATTGACTGGTTTAGTCAGAAAGAGAGGCAACGAGACAAGCACGAGGCTGAGTCAGAGAAACGATGCAAAATAGCAAGACTGGGGGTGAAGGAGAAGGGTAGACACCAAAGATTTGAGTCACATTGCTGGCTGGTCGCCTGAAGAACACACTGAAGGTGGCAGGACAAGTCACTGCTAGCGGTTTTTGCTAGTTGTTTGAGAAAAGACAACCATTTTGGATATTTTGGGTGGGCTGTCATATTTTAATGTTTGGGCTGGGGCATGAGTTAGACTCTAGGGTATTCTAATCTTATATTTTTTATTTACTCATCTCCTTTTTCATCATTGTCTTCACCATTTCTGCCATGGCTACTACAGCTTTTAAATTAGAAAAAGAAAAGGAACTTTTGTAGTTTTTCTCTATTTTTTATATTTTTATATAAAATGATAATGATTTGATAAGATGTGGACAAACAAAGAATTAAAATTGGTTTATGCAGAGTTAGAACAAGCATATAAGTTATACTACAACTAAAGATCAAATCTCACAAATACA
>Ga0209389_1002566_pt1 | contig 14074 bp, 9 predicted proteins | sample CowpearedBW_FD_187526 | JGI IMG/M metagenome (GOLD analysis project Ga0209389, IMG submission 187526) | Root nodule microbial communities of legume samples collected from California, USA - Cow pea red BW (SPAdes) (version 2) | ecosystem: Host-associated > Plants > Roots > Nodule | place: USA...
TGGTAAAAAAAAAACTAACTCAACGGCATAAACAAGTGTTGCTCTCCAAGAAAAACAAACAATTATAAATTTGAAGTCAATGGGAGATTCCAATTCTTGTGTGATAAATCTTGGTTGTACAAGGAAATCAGTTTAATTAGTCGATTTCAGAGTAAAAATTGGGGGATTCTAGTAATATGAAAAAACAAATTAGTAAAAACTAAATAATAAGTGCAAAATTAAAATTAACTGAAATGTAAAGTGAAATGCATATTGTATTTAATTGAGATCACATATGAAAAGTATATAAGTGTTGGATAGAAATTTAAACTTTTAGATGCATGAAATCTCGTATACATAGAACATACAACATATCCAAAAAGGACTCTAATATGAGTCTTAAATTTAACACCTAAACTAAATATCAGTATACCATAATAAGTTGCTATAACAACCAGAAATATACCCCTATGATATTGCTACTACTACGTAAGCATAACAATTTTATATTGCAACTTCAAATTTATAGCTTTTATATCAGAGCTAGAATACTGACAAAAATAAAAAACCATTGGTGCCTCAACTACAATAGTTTAATATTGTCCTTGTATCAATTCATCTCTTAAAATAGTCCAATATGACTTTTATCTTCTTCCTGCAATAATGTCTTCGTAAATATTTACCTCACTAGTTAACAGATGAAATTAAAACTAAATGGTTTCGATAATATTTGTTGTACAAAAAAACATGTAAAAATTAGTGGTTATTAATTTTTTATGTGACCACATTCACATTACTATGTTTACGACAAAATTATTTGATGGGATTAAAAGTATATATATATATATAAAATTTATTTATGAAGATTAATTAGTTGAGAAAAAAGACAAAGCATAATAAGTTATTCTAGTTATATATGTGTGAATCGTTGTGTAAATCGAGACAAATTTATCTTAAGTTTAAAATTTTGATAATTTATCAATCAATCCATTTAAAATTCAATTAGCTTTAACATATTAGAATCTTTCTGAATATTAACCTAATTGAAATTGTTTGTTTTGTGAAGATGAAACATGTATAGAAAATAATAAATAATCAAAATTTAAATACTACTAAGTAGGAATCCAAGTAAACCCCTAAGTAGGGACAATTGTGTCAGATCCATTCTATGAGCTGATAATGATGCATACAATACAATACAACTCCATTTTCACTCCTTAAAACGTGAAAAACATTCTTCAATTCTCCATTGGAGTAATAACACAAACATCTCATCTAATTCAACCTTTTTGCGATGCATACACAACGCAATCTCCACTCTCTCCTACATTATTCATCACTGTGGATTCTAATCCACACGAATTGTGTGAAAGTGAGAGGAAAAATAAAATATTTGTACATAAAAGTGATTATATTCTTTTTTTTTAGAGGAGAATAAGTGATTATTCTAGTCCAGGTTCGAGAGAAGCATGTAGACCCAACAGATGATTATACCAATCCACCTTCTGCCACCGTAGCACAAGTACTGCTACAATCAGAATCGCTTCCTACACCAATTACTCTATTTCACCTGAAATTGAAACATAAATGTTACAACAACTACAAACATGCAAAGCAACTGTGAAGTAACCACAATCAACCAAACCCACAATGGAGATGCAAAGCCACTAAAAGGGAAAAGCAACCAGTATTAGACGCATCTAGATTTCGAAAAATGTAACACCTAAAACTGGATCTCTTATTAGAAACAAACATCAAAGGTGGCAAAGTGATAAATTAATGATAAAGTGAAATAAATTGAAAAACCTTAAAAAACAAAGGGAAAATCATTATCATTTGGAAGCTATAATAGACAAGTGAAGACCTAAAGAAGGAAATTGCGAGCTAAAACTACAGAGGAAAATGTTTTTACTGAGATTGAGATTGAGATTGAGAGATGAAGATTTGAAGTTTGAGGAAAGTGGTTTAAAGTGAATTTTTTGATGTATGATTGCTAGACATACAATTTTATGTCTATTTGAATAATATGTTTGTTTTTCGAATGTACGAATGAAATGGTAAAAAGGTTTTGTGAAAATAAAAAATGTAAAGAGGGTTTGTGAAAAGAATGTGGAGGGAAATGATATTTTCCTGGGGTTCATTTTAAAACCCCTAATACTTACCAGAGGTTTAAAAAACCTCCGCTATGTGTAAATTACTAGAATTTATAACCTCCAAATCTTCATTAAAATGAAATGTTTTGTATAATGTTAGGTTTCTCTCAAATTAGTATAGTTATAAAAAATATTTGTCGACTCTTCATTACTTGATATTTTCATCTACATGATTGGGATAGAACTTTAGAATCTTATTAAGTAAATCAATACTTACAATATACTAAATATTATGCACCAAGTACTTAATTGAATTCTAGAACATTGAACGAACTTTGAAACATAATAGTGACATGTACCAAAATAGAGACGAAGAACAAAGCACGAATAATAAAGCTAAAAATGAATACAACCTTCTTTTATGAAATGTGTATAATTGTCAATAGTACTATGCAACTTGGAAACACATACAATCAATCCTTATGAGATTGTTAGAAGTTAGTTAGAACTAACATTGATCACATTTTCAAAATCATTGCTTTCGAAGTTAATCGATTGATCATTAAGATAATAAATTATGCTTTTAATTGACCCAAATAATATATACTTATGTATGTTTGGATGAAGAATCAAGCATAATTTATTATATTGTTCTAATTACAATTGCAAACTATGAGGGATAATGGATGAGTCTTTATTGCAGGCAATAATTTTATTTTGCAATAAGCATTCCGTTAACATTCCTAATATGGAAGACATTTTTTCTAAGGGGAGATCACAACGTGGAGGTAAATCTCACGACATCACTACTAACCATCATTATCATGTTGAATTATTTTATACTATTGTGGACATGCAACTTCAGGAACTTAATGATCCTTTTACAAAGACAAATATTTAGTTGCTTCTTTGCTTGGATTGTTTGAATCCAACCAATTTATTCTCTATTTTGATAAGGCAAGGCTAATTGAATTTACAAAGTTTTATCCATGTGAATTATATATAATTCATTTAGTGATGCTTGATAATCAACTTGAGACTTACATCATTGATATGCATTGTAATTTAGAATTTTCATCTTTGATCGAAATCTTAAATATTTTTGAGAAGTTAATTGAAACTAGAAGACATATTTTATCCATTAGTTTACCGTATTTTGAAGTTAGCAATGATTTTGCTCGTAGCCACAATAATCATGGAAAGAGACTTTTCTGCCATGAAAAGTGTGAAAAATAGGTTGCATAATCGAATAGGAGTGCATGGATGAATGATTGTCCAGTGACTTATATTAAGAAAGATGTGCTCAATAAGATTGACAATGAGTTGATCATTCAATGATTTCAAAACATGAAATCACGTAGAGGACATCATTAAGGTATGCAATTTATTTGAATAGATACATATGTCTTTTTCTTCATATGCATGATGATAATTATTATTTAAAAAGTAAATTGCCCCCACTACTTTAGGGTCTTAGATAAGCCATTGAACAGAATAGAGTTTAAAAACACATCATTTGGTATTGAATAAAGTTAGAGTTTTATTCAACCCTTCGTTCAATTTCAAAAAATGAATTGACTTAAATCTCTTATGCAATATGTCCAAGGCTACAATAGGGATATAATGTTATTTTAATCTCTAGGACATATATTATGTTGGTTAATGTATGAATTATGCCATTATGCAATATACCTTCCGTACGAGCTTAAATAACCTTCTTTTTAAAAGAAGCTTATTACAAATGGCCTTTGTCATGAAGAGTTTCTATAGCTTTAGCCACAATTCTAAAAGGGCTTTCTCTTCCACAATCTCATAGAGTACATTGTCTAACAATGATAAAAGGATCATCAAATGAGTTTTTTTCCCACATCTACTCTAACACCATTAACACAAAACTGGCATATCATGTTTGCCTATTTACGTCTAACCCATAGGGAATAAATGTAAAAAAGGATTGATGGCATACTTCTAATTAATTGTTCAAAATTTACGTCTAATGCCCCAGTAACAAATGTAAATTTTAATATTTACGTCTATTATAAGGGGGTAAGATGTAAATTTTGAGTTTTCTAAAACCCAAAAACAATGCCTCATTCTTCATAGCAATACGTACGATAGGTTTTCTGCATTTCCAACAAAAACCCATACCCAAATGCAGCAGTGACGATAGTGGTGTTTCTCCATTTCACTCCCAATATAGGTTTTCCTCCAAAAACCTGAAACCCCAAAAACACCCAACAACACTAGGGCAACTTTGATTGAAACACGACTACCTATGGCGACGGGAACCGAAGGGCTCGACAACTAGTTGAAGCTCAAGGGATTGGTCCAAATCAACGACTCTTTTATTAACAGAGCACACTAAGCGAAAGGAGATTCGAAGAGGATGAACAAATACTAGAGGATGAATGGGTGATTGGTCTCTCATGCATGTTGTGCCAGATCTAGAATCATCGTTTCCCATACACAATCCAATAATGTGAATCTTCAACAACAGCCGCACCTCTTTCATGAAAACTCACTAAAACGAGCAATGATGTGAAGACCAAATTTGGCGAGTTCCAACAAAGTCTAGATTTGGCAAGCTCCAACGAAGACCAAATCTGGTGAGCTCTAGCGAAGACCAGATCTAGCAAGCTTTGTAGGGTAATTTTCGATTATCCATGTCTTCAAATACGAAAGACACTATGTGAAACCAATACTTTTTATCATTTGTTATGACCCACAAGCAATGAGAGAATAAAGTTATGACCCACAAGCAACACTACTCCTATTTCCCAATCAAATTGCTCAAATGAAACAAGGTTTTTGGGAAACAAGTTAGTAGATGGATGATTATTTATGATTACCTAACCTTTGAACATAGTAATTATAAAGCGATGAGGAGGTAACCCATAGTCTTAGAGCTTAGGCTTCGTGGATGCAGAGTGAATCCCCAAAGCATCCTTGTACAAACCCCAATGTAAAATCAACGATTTCTTCTGTGAGGGTTTGGAGACGTCAACATGGATGAAGAGCTGGTCCATGGTAGAATCTTCATCCTCGGGGGCCAAGCATCACATGACGTAGACACTTGCCTCTTCCTCACCATAGTTGTGTTTAAGAACTAGACCTTGTAAATTTAGAGCTCCCTTCACGATGGTCAACGGTGACAAAGGACTCACTTTCTGCGATGCACAATGTCTAAACCTAGAGTAAAACCCTAAGAGACAAAAAGAGTGAGAAAGAGCATACAAAGACTCTGAATAGTGATCCCTGAGGGAACGGAGAACCATCGACTTCTTGATAGTGATCCTTGAGGGAGCGGAGAAGCATCGACTTCATGGTAGGGGAGATGCCGCCACCTTTCGACGAAAACGGTTGTTGGAGAGCACCAATGACGCCTATCAACACCTGCTTCCATGTTTATCTGTCTACTTTGTACTCGAGTTCATTTTAACTTGAGGAGCAGGACGCAAAATGAGTAGGAGTGAGAGAACATATACTTCAAGGCTTTTTGAAAATGATGAACAAAGTCACAAAAGATGTTCTATTTTTCAAAATCCTGTTTCATACTTTTTTATATTTTTTATTTAAAAATCGTATATAAATTTTGTATGAAAGGTTAGCCTTTATTTACATATGGATTTTACATATGGAAAAAGGAGAAAGAACTAATTTATAGTTACATATGAAATATATATATATATATATATATATATATATATATATATAAAAAAATTTTATATATAAAAAAAAATATATATATAAAATCCATATGTAAAATTTAATTTATCAATAGATTAAAATCCGTATGTAATTATCTCTAGATAATTTTGATTTTATTTGTAGTGAACCAATAATGACGTGAAGAATGAAGGAGAAAGAAGGAAGATTTGGTGTGGATTGTTTGAAAGGAAGGAGAGGGCCACCTGCCTTTTTTATTTTTGAATAGCTTATCAACTTTTATGTTGAGTGATCAAGAACAGACATAAACAACATAGGTAATTTACGTCTTCTGAACCTATGTTAGACCTATAGTAGACATAAAAGACCCAAAATAATAAACGTGAAAAGTTTGTTTTATGGTAGTGCACATGTCTCTTTATGTTTAACATGCTACCGAATAGTGGTGCCCACTTACCCTTGACTAAAGAACTCATCTTAATCCTCCAAAGGTTGAAAGTATTTTTTCCATTAGACTTATCCGTCTTGGAAATGCACTCTATCTTGTAACAATCTTGATAACAAACAATGAACAAAGATCAACAAAAGTGTCTCTAATACCAAATTGTTGTACACAACATGTTATATGAGCTCATAAACGATGGAAGAACAAGTGCAACACAACTTGTGAATCACATGTACTGGAGACAACTAAACAAAGAATACACAATAAGATAGCAAGAATGAATCATTTCGTTTATTATGCCATGCAAAAGTCTTCACTGCAAGAGAGGTACATGTTCTTATGAAGAGCGTTACAAGATTGTTAAGAGTTAGTTAGAAAAAAAAAAAAAAACTCATGAACTTTCAATAAACTAAACAAAAATATTAAATAAGCAACTAATTTTTAGTACACCAACTTATAAGAATGAACATTGTTACATAGTTTAACCCAATAGACCCCACTAATAAGAACCACACTCTATAGCACGAATTAAATTATTAGATTATAAATATAGTTTAGTACACAAGATCCTACAAGAAAGTATGAACAAGGTCTTATTGGAGAGAGCAAGGTGTATCTTTTTTTCTCAATCTGGGTTGGATAAAAGGTATTAGGTTGAAGTTGTCATCATAATAACACACGTTTTAAGACTCCATTTTATTTGTGGTTTGGTAAGACAACAAATTGTTCAATGTTGAAGGCGTTTGAGTATATTGTTTATTACCGTGTAGATAAAGTAGAATCCAAAGCCAAGAAAGTCGTTATTGTAGGCTACGAGGTTGGAGTGATAGGGTTGATAATTTGCACATTGATCAATTCTTTGTAATTCGCTCGTTCCTATGTGAGTGTGCTATCCATAAATTTGTAAATAACTGCATCTCTGTTTTGTATGTTTTCATCAAGAATTAATTTGTATTTCTGCAAAACAGTACCTCTATGCGTTCTTGAAATTTTATTCCTGAAAGTCTGTTATGCATTTTAGAAATTTCATTCTGGAGATTCTATTCCAGAAATTCTGTTCTAAAATTTTGCTCTGTAAATCTTATTACAAAAATTCTACAAAACTTGTTTCAAAACATTTCTAAAACATATAATTCAGATGTAAGTTTCACGAAGGGTAAAAGCCATGTTTGAAAATTTGAGAAGGCGCACAAAGAAGTTATGGGAGTGCAGGAAGTAATAGCCTGTCTTCTATAACATTTAAGATTTGCAGATCAATATTTTTGTGCTTTGAAATATGTTTTTTTTTTTTTTCTAAAAGCAATTTTCATAAATCCAGTGTCCAAGTCTTGCAAAATACTCGTTCCTTTGTTTTCCAAAGAGGTTTTTTTTTCCTGATACAGAAGTATTCACTTTCACATGCTTATTCAATTCACCGTTCTGCAGGGAATTTCTTTCTCAATCCCTTTGTTGTCTTCCTACACCCCCCTTTCCTTTTCTAAAATTTCAATTATATTTATTCTAAAATTATAGTTTTTGACTGTATAATATGTGGATATTTTGGATTACATAATCTAAAATTTAAAAATATTAATTTATACATTTAAAATTATACAATTCAATGTAAATGTTGCATTTTGGATTATATATTCTGAAATGTATTTAAAAAAATAAAATATTTTAATCAACTTTTTTTTATCCATTATTAATTCATCAATTTTAGATCATCACATCACATTACTTAAAAAATTTAAAATAAATAATTGAAAAATGATTAGAATGATAGGTTAAAAATAAATAAAAAAATGAATCAAAATATCATTATTTAAAAAAAAAAAAATAAGACATTCCAAATTACACAATAATTTTTAAAATGTATTTCGAGCTTTCTAAACGGGTATGGACATTGATTTTTTCAAATACATTTGAGAATTGTAAAGTTTGGAATGCATTGATTTTTTAAATGCCTTCCAAATTCATCCGTATTTCAATTTTTTTTTTTTCTTTCTGCCAGGGCCCCTTATTTTTGTCGCATAATGTACCAGCATTTGCAATTTGAAGATAAAGAAGAGTGATGCACAGTGGAGTAATAAAAGATCGAAGAAAATGTTGAATTGTTAAAAAAGCGAAATGAAGATTTTTTGTTCATCTTAGGGTTCGCTTTGGGTCTCGTGTCATAGTCATCAACACCCCATTATAACTTTCTCTTCCCCCATCTTTCATCACTCACTCACTCACTTCATGTTGCACCTTCAATTCAACTATAATTACCTTTATTTTCTTTTCAATTCGGAATAAAAAAATAATATTTTTTTCGTTTAGGATCGTATAATCTGAATATTTACAGATAGATTACATTATCTGAAATATAAATTGTAAAACAAAAAATAATTTACTTGCAAGGGTATTATGGATATTTTAAAGACTATGGTTACAGAAAGAAAATATGGGGATGCAGGAAGAAATTTCCGTTTCTACATTTATTCTTTCTCAAATACAAGTCCATTAAAATCTTTAGTTGGTGCATGCTTGGATACTTTTATACCATAATACCATAATATCTCACGCATCTATAAATTAAAAAGTATGTATATATTAAAAATATATTGTATCAAACACCAAATCCATACAAAACATGTACGTTTATTTTTACTTCATTTAGAATGTACATAATTCAAATAAGCCCAACTAGGTGAAAATGGGTTGCCGAATCAAGTCCAGAAGTTTTGGTCTTAGGTTAAATATTTTGGATTCCAACTATTTACACTCCATGTTTTTCTCTATATACTCCTCTTTTAATTCTTTTATTTGGAACTATACACTGCTTTCACTCTATATACTCCATCTTACCAATTAAATTAATATAGTTTACTCCCTCAATTTCTTCCATTTCTTTTCTTGTAAAAATTTCCCTTGACATATCTTTTTAGAATATCTTTTCGAAAGCAAACTTTTAATTTTATGTTCTAAAATATACTTTCTAGAATATTAAGAAAATAAACATTTATTTCAAGTAATACATTTTCTAACATGTTCTAGAAAATACATGTTTAAACATTAAAAGAAAATAAAAGGATGTTATAAGGAATACTTTTTAGTACACTTTCTTCTCATTCTTGAAAATAATTTTTAAAACCTTTTCTTTTTCATTTTATATTTTCAAAAATGTTTTCTACAAACAGGAATGCTTTAAAAATGACATTGTAGAATGTTACTAAAACAAAAATGTTTATTAATATCATATATTCTGAAATGAAAAAAAGGGAAGGATAGTTTTAGAAAATAATGTTAAGAATATTTCTTTTATTTCAATACTTCTTAGAACATATTTCTATTATTTTGATATTTTTGGAGAGAACTTTATAAAATATTAAAAGTAAAAAGATCGTTCATAATGTACATTTTTTTTTCTATTTTTCTACTTTTAAATTATACAATAGGTAGAGTTACAAAAAACTTTTCTAAATTAAAGAAAAATTTCATAATCCAAACTTACATAAATACATTCCACATTAAAAAAAAAAAAAAACTTTACGTACCTTATTTGTACATGAGGTGCTTATCTAATCATCAAAACATGACATACTTAAACTGAAATTATTATCCTAGTCATCTAAATTTTAAATTTTTACCATGCAAATCCTTAATTGATGCAAACAAAATACTTTGACAAAGATTTTTTTAATATATTTGAATTATCTATTAGTTGTTGAGTTTTAAGTTTGAGTCTAAGTCATATATTGAGTAAAAATGAGGTGGGTATTCGACAAACTACATTGTCTAAAGTTAATAAAGAAAGAGTAGGAAACTACTGTAAAAGTGATGATTTGATTTTAGAGTTACTAGCATAACTCAATAAATCTCTTGGGTATATAGAGGACTTAGGTAGTTATGTGTCATTGAAGGGTTTGCAGTTTTGTTTAGAAAAAAAATGTATGAAAGTTTGCAATTGTTGTTAGAAAAATTGCACGTTGAGTATTTTGTTGAGTATTTGTGGATGTAGGCTTTGAGGTGTCAAATGACGTCAAAGGGAGGTTTTGTTCAAGGGAGGAAGAGGAACAACTTGAAAGGTTAAGCAAGGCTAACGTTGCATGCGTTCTTTTTGGAAAGAGGTTAATGTTTTTAAATTTGTGCAATGACTTTGTTGAAGCTAGATGTTCCTTTATTTGATGAGATGATGAATTTCACTTTATGGCAATGCACAATTTAAGACTATTTTAGTGTTGATAATTTTTTTAAATTTGTGCAATGACTTTGTTGAAGCTAGATGTTCCTTTATTTGATGAGATGATGAATTTCACTTTATGGCAATGCACAATTCAAGACTATTTTAGTGTTGATAATTTATTAAAATTTGTGCAATGACTTTGTTGAAGCTAGATGTTCCTTTATTATGGGATGATGGATTTCACTTTATGGCAATGCATAATTCAAGACTATTTTGTACAATAAGATCTAGATTATGCTTTAGAAAATGAAAAGCCTAGTGAGATGGAAGATTCCGAGTGGAATACAATTCAGAAAAAAAAAACAATAGTGAGCACCATCAGATTGACATTAGCTCCTCAAATTGAAGTGACTATGTTGAGAGAGACCTCTCCAAGGAACTTGTAGAATTTTTTGGAAAGCAAGTTTGCATCAACAACTCTGACTAATCAATTGATGATGAAAATGGACTTGCACTCATCAAAGATGAAAGATGGAGGTAATGTTTTTTATCATATTAATAAGTTCAATGAATTAGTATACAAACAAAGATGAATGCATGTGATACGATCCTATCCAAGAAGGGGTACAATCATTTCTAAATTTGATTCCTTCTATAATATAAGAAAAAAAATCAGAGAAGAACACAAAAATAAGACAAGGATTAAGATGCCATAATCTAGTAGATTGATAAGACAAGGAAGATTCGTCACAAAAATTTCAATCTTTGATAAGATTCGGTGTTCTTGAAACAAGAACCGAGAGAATCCTCTCTTTATGAAAAACAATTCCACATAATGACCATCAAAGGTGTCTACATCTGTTTTGGTTGCCCATATATACAAACACAAATATTAAGCAACCTATGAAACCCTAAAAGAAAGCCTAAATACCTTTGGCCACAAAACCAACTAAAACGCAATCTGCAAACACAGACTCGTCACCCAGCGAGCAGAGCTTACCCAACCACTTGTCGCCCAACGAATTCAACTCGTCCAATGACAATTACAAACGGTTAAAAATTTAAAGAAAATTACAAATGCTTTTAATTGCATAAAACTATTCTATTAGTGTGCCCCAAGCCATGATCTTCATGTCCTTTGAATTCCAAGCTTCATGAAGCATCACAAGCTTCAAAGAGATTTATTCTTCCAAGTTTTTAATCCTTGACCTTGTCATAGGTTCTTTGAATGTCAATGGTTCCTCCTCAATTTCTTCTTGTATTGGGTCAAGCGATAGTCTTTTATCATACCCTCCTTCTTGAAGAGAATTTGTTTTCAAATTCGTACCACTTGAAGATTCTTTCTCCATAGGTTTGGTAGTGGTAGAATTATCTCTCTCCTTCTTAAATTTCTCCTAATCCTTCCATGAGGTGGATGATTTCTTGTAAGAGCTCCTTCTCTTGAGTTGTTGTTCTTTTAGATCTAATCAATATCTTCATCTTATCTTCTTGGATAGAATTCTACCATGAATTATTGAAGATCCTACACAGACACAAACATAAATCAAAGAACACAAATCTAAAATAATAAAAAAATAGAATTTCTAACTAAAATGTGATTTGGATCTGGGAAGAGGCAAATCTCTTACTATAAAAAGGGTTTTGAGGTTTGCCTCCAAGGTTAAATACCCACCTGCAAAAAATATCAAACTATTTTAAAGTAATGATGTTATGCTTAAAGAAAAACAAAAGAATGTTGTCCAGACAAACAACCAAATAAAAAAAATATCTTAATGTTTCCAACTTCATCTCTGGGTTTAAAATTGCCCTAAATGTAATAATAGTGCTATATTCATCACAATATTTATATAACTTCACCATCATCCTTTCAGCCATATCTCTTATAACTTCATCTTCATATTTTAAAATTTCCATTAGAAGGGTTTAGATATTCCAAACTTGTATAAAGTTTGATGTAGCATAACTTGAGGCAGAAATCATATTTGTAATTTCATAAAATGGTGATATGAAAACACAAATATTTTGTACTCTTTTCTATTTCTCCTCAAATAGACAATAGTTATAATTCTCGTGAACTAAGTGTAAACTTGCAAGCACACTTTGGTATTTAAGGGTACTTTGAAGCATAAAAAAAGTTGATTTCCACCTTGTAGAAATATTTATACATAAAGTAGTCTTGGTATCAATGTCCCCTGTTTTTTTGAATACATTGTTTAAATTTCATCATTCTACTTTCAAAACCCCTTATGTAACATCCCGTCAGGATATTACAGATATATAATAAAATAAAAGAAATAAATTAAAATATACAGTATTTAATGATACCTCATTTTCCCAAAACGCGGGAAAATTTTTATTTTTATTAATAAAAGCTAACATCCATAATTTATCAAGAATAAGAAAAATAGTCTAAAACATCTCATAAAGTTTACATCCGATATCAAAATCACTAAATTGTATAAAAGCAATAAAACTCCCAAGCTATCCCCTCTCCGTGGCTAAGCTCCACCAGAACCACCTGCATCAACATCATCTGCTCACGTATACCGCGTATACGATCATCGCCAAATACAAGCAGATAGGGTGAGCTTAACAGATAAAGCATATATTAATTTACAGATATATACATATACAACGCATCACTATGAATAGCACAAACATCCCAAATTATTCCATATTTGAATTCGTACCACTTGGCACACAACTAGATTATTCATGTTCTACATCTTCTAGTGAATACTTCAAGATGACTTGCCGCCATACCTATCGGCCACAACCGATAGAGGACGTGTGGGAACTATTGCTACAGATCATACACCGTAACGCCAGGTGAAGTTCCCAAATGCGAACATAGTTCGCAACGTTCCAAGACTACCAAACTCGTTAGCCAACTACTGAGGAGGGCAATCTATCTGTTCTGACATTTTTTTTTTCCGCCTGGCAGAGCCTAGCTCGCCGCCAGGCGACATACTAGTAATCGCGTTCTACTGACTTTTCCTCAATTCTGGTTCGGCTTCGTGACAGATTACACTCTAATCCAACTCAATTATTAGTGAACTTTCCCATTTGATCACCCTCGCTCATAAGCAGGTCACCTAATACCAATGACCTCAAGACCCATTAAGTTCTCAAATCCAAGTAACACTCAATGTATCGAGCCAAATACAGCTTTACTAATCCAACTAGGCCACTGTTAAATTCACATACCTGCTCTATTTTCATCATCTTATTATTAGCTAAGTCTATATCGGGCTTCCTATGTCTACCAGTCATTGTCTAGTCCCGAATATATCACATGCTACCCACCTCGGCACATTTCAATTAGTCATAAGATCCCACGTTATCTATTAACAGTATGACTGATATCACAACAAGTTACACAACACATAATTACCATTCTAACTGTGGTCCTTACTGTAACAGAGAGACAGTTTTCCTTTCCTTCAACTCTTTGCATTCATACTTCCAACTCCCACCTATCATCTTCGTTGCTTATACCCCAAGTACTGCACCCAAGCCTGCTTGTATCAAGAACCTAATCTACTCCAAGATCTCCGCACCAGCAAACGTCCCTCAACCATTCAAAAGGTTGTTTCTGCGATGGCGCCTGGCGGTGCTTACAAATTTCTGGTTTTCCAGAAATGTTTCTCCCTGCAAAATCTCCCAACCTTTCGAGTTGATGTTACACCTGCCCAATTATTCCAGACTCCACAAGAATTTCCCCTCATTTGGACTAACCTACAG
>Ga0209389_1002568_pt1 | contig 14069 bp, 10 predicted proteins | sample CowpearedBW_FD_187526 | JGI IMG/M metagenome (GOLD analysis project Ga0209389, IMG submission 187526) | Root nodule microbial communities of legume samples collected from California, USA - Cow pea red BW (SPAdes) (version 2) | ecosystem: Host-associated > Plants > Roots > Nodule | place: USA...
ATCTACGAGTACCTACAAATTTTAAAAAAATCGGTGAATATTCTCTAAATAAATATCCAATGGGTAAATGAATAGATAACGAGTAGTTTTTTTTTTTCAGCCGTTCTCATCCATAATTAGATCTAATTAATAATTTAATAATAATAGTTTAAAAGTAGTCAATATCTTACCTGTATACCATATTTATAATGTGGATTTTTACTTTTAGAGAATACGTCTGCATGTACAAATGTCACATGTATAAGAAGTATGTAACATATCACTAGAGAAGTTTCAAGGAAGTATAAAAATAAACATCATTAAAGTTTAACTCTTAGGTGAGTTTGAGTTATTACATTTAAAGAAATTTAAGATCATTGAATATTATTATTTAAACTAAAAGAAATAGTCAATGAAACGAGAGTATATAAGAAAAATACCGTTGAGAAGAAAATTATAATTTGTATTGTCCATAAATATAATACAATTGTGATAACGACCGAATAAATAAGAATGTATCCATCTGATCTCACGAATGAGGGAATAAATACAGTCTTTGGAAGTATATGAACAAACACTGAAAAAATATAACAATGACTCTGTCAAAATATTCTCGCAGTCAAATTCGTAAAAAATGAATTTGGAGTAATTTTCCTGCCATTTTAGGAAGTCTTACGAAACATTAGTAGGGAAAATTCTGCTAAATATAAACAATTTTAATAGTATTTCCGAAATGAAATGAAAGCCACTAAAATTTATTGAATAAGTGTATGAGAATGCAGATGCATTGTATACACTGATCGATTGACATTCAGGAATTATTTTGTATTGTTAAGATAGCAGTCCGGATTTAAAAAAATCATGCACCAAATTTCATAGCTTATACACGTATCTCTAATATGGAATATGTGTACCTTTTGAATTGTACTTGTTTATTTAATTTAATTTTTTTTCAGTAATACGTCATAGATAGTTCACACGCGATATAAATAAATAATTAAAACCGTTGTCTTAGAGCACATTTGGATGGAGTTGATAAAATAAAATTTGAACTGATTCATTAACTGTTTTTTTCTTTTACATTTGAAAAAAGTATACGCGGGATGTTGTATGCAATTATATATATTTTTTAATTAGTGTGTTTTATTTTATTTCGAACAAGTAGTGTGTTTAATTTCTTTGAGGTATTTTGGTTGAGGAGCTAACATTGCTTCAAATTTCCTCATTTAATTAGTGCCTTCAGTTGAAGAAATTGGACAATTTAAATTTAATGGTGCCTTGATTTTGATTCAATCTTCTTAATTCTCATATTACCCTTTTTCTCTCAAAACACTTTGAAATTGTGTCATAAGAATTAAAGAGTTTTAATTAGTTGACAATAAACACCCTAACTTTTTTACCAAACTGAATTAGAAACTTCTACCGAGTGCAAGAATCCAACCACATATCATATCATCCATCTCTTTAATTGCTACTAACAATCCTTTAATTGAGATACTAACGTGATAATAGAGTTACAATTCAAGAACCTATGTAAGTGAAAATTTCATTCACCGCTTAAATTCCTTCCTCATTTAACAACTTTTCTCCAACTTTAGTATTCATCAAACACAGTTACTTTGTCAAACTTCTTGAATAATTCCACAAAAATCAGGCTTATTACTTGTATTCTTTCGAGTTGGGTTTTGTCAAACCTTTTCAAATATTTTCTTGACTTTTAATTTTCTTTAATCGATTTTCTTAAAAATAAAAAGTTATCACTCATGAAAATAACTTTGCATGATATGAAATATTTATTATAAGTTTGAAATGCAACTTATTTTGGGTAAAAAAAATTATTTATTTATATAATTTGTATGTTTAAATAGTAATTTTAATTATATAAAATTAGTAGTTATCCTATTTGGTAAATATGTTTTTAGATAAAAGTACACTAACACAAAAATGATTTTTGATGTCTGTTATTTTTTTGCTTTTAATTTTTGTTAAACTCCAACATCATATTAGGTGACATCAAAACTGATGTAGGAGTGTAACTCTGACGTCCCTTAATGTCGGTTGTTGCCCAATCTGACGTTTTCTTACGTCTGACAGTGCAATTATAGATGTAAAATGTAAAAATTTACTGTTTTTTTATAAATTTGCTGTATTTATAATTTTTCCACACCTGAAAAACAAAATTTCTAGAACAATTTTAATTTCCATAAAATTTCAGAAACAAATTTTGATACTAATTATTTTATTAATTTATAAGAAACATTTTTCAAAAAAATTCCTCAAATTGCTAAAAAATTTGTGAAATACAATCAACACAAGCGTGCGATCAAAGTATATGGTAACTAAAAATTAATCTTATAACTAAACCTATCAGATTTTTGAACGAAGTTAGAAGTAGCCTTTAAAGCATAAAATTTCATTCAAAAACATTCACAAGCTATGCATTTGAGTTCAATAAAACTCAACTAACCTTAGTTTCTATCACCATTGGCCGTGCAAGGTTTATTTTAGTTTTCTCCTAAGATTAAGTAACCGAAAACTATTTAACCTTTATTTCGACCTTAATTCAACCACGGGCGTTGTAATTATTTATACCGGATCAGTTTTTGTTTTAGTAAAATGAGCGACGCACTTTACTATAATAAATATAATTGCACATAAAATCATCAATTAATATTCAATATTAAATAAATTATACATATTTTGTAATTTACTCATGTTGTCTATTTTATCGTCAAGACCGAAATCATTCATTTTTTTATTATCTTTTTTTTTTCAAAAAAATATGTAAGGGATCTGCATAATACATTATAGGGTCATTAATACCTAAGCCTACTAATGTAGAGAAAAACCATCATCAGAAAGTTGAACAACAAAACCAGAGGCTAACGATGGAGTGTTTATTCGGTGCAACCACCCTAACCACTTTAAAACAATTTAAGCACTGTATTAAGTCTTAACCACCAAACACTATTCAACTTTCGCTTTTCATCCTTCTATGCATATAACTTGTGTTTAAGAACCATTAAGCGCATCTAATTACAAAACACTGATTAACGAATACCTTAAACTTTTTATCATCTCACAACTTTTTTTCAATTCTTTAGTTCTTTAACAATTTTTTATATATTTCTTATGTTAACCATTTAGTCTTTGTTACGAAACAACGACATTAAAAAGAGTGGCGTTCTATCACATTATGTATATATATAAGGTAAAAGAAAAAATAAAGGAGAAAGTGTAATGATCGTACACAAGTATCTTCTGCACTCAGATTTGAACGAGAGAAGAAATCATTTTTTATTTTTCCCATCCATCGCCCTTTGATCACGGTCAATCTTCAGATTTCAATACTTGTCAACTTCAACCATTATTTATTTGCTTTATTTTTATCTCTGAGATCAATTGTTTATGCATGATAGAACTTGTCACCAATAATCCCAATTAAAATATAGGGACGAAGTAACAAAATGATGTGTCACATTATCTTATCCTTCAATAATGTCTCGTAGTGTTACATAGACACCCACAGAGTTGAGTAGTGATGGTGAGCCAGAGTTTACGAGCGCAAGACCGTACGAAAAAACAAGTCCTTTCTTTCCTTCTTCCTAGAAAACCCCAAACAATTTGTCTTTGTAGGGCACCTTAAAGACAAGTGAAAAGGCACTCGCTTTCCACTTTGGTCTCAAAAGGTGGTGTGTCCCTTTTTGCATTTTCTTCCATTCTGTCGTTCAACTTGTTTAAAGAAACATACATGCGTTGAATCAGTCTTCTGCGCCTATTCTACCAACTCTGTCAAACAAACACACCGTCATTTTTTTACCCTATTCATCGTATAAATAACACCATCCACCATTCACCATTCACCATTTTGATCGTCTTCTTTATGCTCCTTCGCTTGCTTTCTATCCATTATTTCCTTTCTCACAGAAAATGAAGTTTGGAAAAGAATACAAAGCACAGATGGTGCCTGAGTGGCAAGAGGCATACATGGATTACAATTTTCTGAAATCCCAGTTGAAGCAAATCCAACGTTTCAGACAGAGCAGAAAAGCTCCTCCGGCGACACCAAGAGGACTGAGGCGAAAGCTAACGCTGTACAGAGCCTTCAGTGGTCTCACAAACAGACAGTACCAGCCTCTGAGTCCCTCCGGTGACATCGAGAGCCAGCACATCGCGGTGCAGACGGTGAAGCGTGGAGGGTCGGAGAGATACGAAACGACGTTCCTGATGAGCTCCGACGAAGGGGGGGAGTACGAGTTGGTGTACTTCAAGAGACTGGACGATGAGTTGAACAAGGTGGAGAAGTTCTACCGAGGGAAAGTGGAGGAGGTGATGAAGGAAGCTGCAATGCTGAACAAGCAAATGGACGCTTTGATCGCCTTCAGGATCAAAGTTGAGAACCCCAGTGCCTCCTTTCATCGCTCCCTCGAGATGACTCGTCTTGCCTCCGACGTTGCTTCTTCAACCGCTGTTCTCTCTGCTTCCACACCCCGAGGAGCCAAACTCAACAGTAATTCCTCTTCATCCCATCAACTATTCTTGCTTTCTTTTCAAACTAAACAACTTTCCCACCAAACATTGAACTAACTTCCACTGCTGCTCCTTCAACTCTCATATCGGATAAAACTCAATAAATTCATCTATATATAAACCAGAAAGATCGCCCAAATGTTACCACAAGCATTACCCAGTGCAAACCTTAAAAGAAAACAATTACAAAACAAATTTTAACATAAATTATTTTTTAGAGCTGTTTTAATACAATAAAACATTTGTTTTATATTTTTTGAAGGCTTAAATTGGTTTGATTACATATTTTTTATTATTTTATAAATGCTTATACAAATTTATTCAGATAAAGTTTTCATAACAATAACTTGAGATTACAGAATAAATAGTTCATGTTTATTTAGTATTTTAATTTATGACTGATATTACATAATAAAATAATTGAAAATTATCTTAACATAGTTATTACAGAAATATTTTAATCAATTTAGCTTTGTCAAAATATAATATGAAAAGAAATATTATTAACTGATTAAAAATTGTTAAATAATTATTATAAATGTTGACAGTTTTATCACACGTAACCAATATCTTAAATGTGTTATAAAAGCCTTTTAATGTTGTGAATTGTCGTTATTAAATGTTATGATGTTAATCCTGGCTTATTTTTTGTAATTTTAGTTCGAAACGCTGCTTTATTTTATTTCTTTGGTCAACGCGGTTATGTAGTGGAAACAGAAATTATCAGCAAGATTGCACGTGTTTTCTAAAGCGTATATCAATATCAACGAAAGTGATTTCTTTTAATAGGAAAAAGTATTTTAATACGCGATTTATTTGAAGAAATCTTGAATTGTCAAACTGTTTTAAATAATGTTTGATTAAAGGTTTTGTTTCTAGTATAAAAAATATATCAATATAAATATATTTATGATCTTATAAATAGTTCTGATTAAAACCTCTCTCACTTATGCTTTCTTAACTATTTGAATAAAGAAATTAATGTTTAATTTAAATATAAAAATGAGTATAAAAATGTAAAACAGTTTTATATTGTCATTTACTTATAACCCATTATGCATAATAAAATTATTAATTTTTGTAACAACTATCGTAAAATTTATACAGACAACAATTCAGGATTATAAATTAAAAACTTTTCCTTAAACAAAATTACCTTAAGAAGAAAATGCTAGGTCTATACTAATGTCATTGAAAAGTTTGAGATACCTCTGCAAACTTGTGTGATGGTGTTTGGGTGCATTGAATGTGAAACAGTTTACATTATGGTGATTGCAGGAAAAGCTTCGATGATTATGGAAGTTATTGAAGAGGGTAGCACTCATCATGAACAATCAGATGATTCTAATGAGGATGATCAAGAACAAGTAAAAGAAACTGCTAAATCAAAAGTTGAGGAAAAGAAGCCAAACAATCTCAGGGTTACTAGACCAGCTCCTTTGGAAGTACTTGATCGTGTTCAACTGAACCACACCTTTGAAACTCCACGTTCTACTATAAAAGGTGTTCTCAATTTCCCAGGCCAGACAGAACTACAATTCAGCAGAAAAAATCTGAACAAAGTTGAGGAACAGCTTCAACGCTCATTTATTGAATTCTACCGCAAGCTTCGCCTTCTCAAGAGCTTTAGGTAATGCAAGAAGCTAATGTATTCAGCTGCTTCATCTTTCTCCTTCGTCATTATTAGCTAACTCTTTTCATCAAATTAACAGCTTTCTAAATACCATGGCATTTTCAAAGATAATGAAGAAATATGATAAGGTGGAAATCCAATCACTCTTCTCTTCATTTTTCTCTGTTTAGTTTCTTAACAGACAACCTTGTCTCCGCTGTCACTTCATTTAGCAAATTCATTATGCAGATCACTACAAGAGATGCAGCTAAAGCTTATATGAAAATGGTGGACAACACCCAATTCGGAAACTCTGATGAGGTGATTCGTTATTCTTATGAGTTTCCTTTCTATACACCAATCAGTGTAAAATTTATATGATATTAATTAATCAGAAATTATCAAAAATATGATTTTTCATGTAACTACTGTAAAAATTAACATACACACACACACATATCAGGTTGGGATGAACACAATGCAAAACCTTTTACACTGTTATTTGAGTTTCTGAATGTTTTTACTTGACATTCCTGTGGCAGGTCACTAAACTCATGGATAGGGTTGAAAAAACATTCACTAAGCACTTCTACAACTCAAATCGTAATAAAGCCATGAATATCTTAAGACCAAAAGCAAAGAGGGAAAGACACAGAGTTACATTTTCCATGGGTAAGCACCAAGATATTGATGTATAATTTAAAGTCTTATTATTTTGCGGGTAAAGAAAACAGATTTTGATTCTCGTTTCTTCTTTCATTTGACACTGTCAACCTATTCTCAGGTTTCTTAGCAGGATGCACAGCAGCTCTGGTGTTAGCCCTCGTTCTAATCGTTCGTACCAGAAAAATATTGGATCATTCTGGGAGTACAAAGTACATGGAATCCTTGTTCCCACTGCATAGGTAATTTTTCCAAATTCCATAACCCATTTGAAAAATTAGTAGCTTTGGAACAAGAGCCCCCACCAAAATCAACATAGAAGAGATAAAGTGAACTTTGTTGAACTTTGTTTTTTGCAGTTTGTATGGATTTGTAGTTCTACACTTGCTGATGTATGCTGCTGATATATACTTCTGGAGACGGTACAGAGTGAACCATTCATTCATATTTGGCTTCAAGCCGGGCACTGACTTAGGCTACAACCAAGTTCTTATGATCGGTTTTGGTCTAGCGGTGTTGGCACTGGGTGGTGTGCTTGCAAACCTAGACATGCAGATTGATCCACAGACAAAAGATTACGAAACACTCACTGAACTCATTCCACTCATCTTGCTTCTTGTAAGAATCTGATGTTTGAAACATTTTGCCATTCAATATTTTAGCAAGTACTGAAGTACATAATGAATTCATTCATTCATTTTATTGTTACTCTGCAGGTTCTGATTGCTATTTTACTGTGCCCCATAAACATCTTTTATCGCTCAAGCAGGGTTTTCCTCCTCGTATGCCTATTTCACTGTATATGTGCACCTCTTTACAAGGTATAGCAAAATCCTTGCAAACACAAGGTCTTTGCATTTCCTAACTTTATGGGGTAGTCTAACACTTGTTGTTTTCCATGCATTTCAGGTCACACTCCCGGACTTTTTCTTGGCAGATCAATTTACTAGCCAGGTTTTGTTTCCAACTTTAAACCATGGATTAATATTATTTTCTTACTTCTTTGCCATGTATGACAATTTGACCCTTCTGATTACTCAGGTGCAAGCCTTGAGAAGTTTTGAGTTCTACATTTGTTACTACGGGTGGGGTAATTTCAAACAGAGAGAAAACACTTGCAGCTCTAGCAGCGTATTCATCACTTTTTCATTCATCGTGGCTGTTATTCCCTACTGGTCCCGTTTCCTGCAGGTGACTAGCGATTAATATCATCTTACAGAAAACCTAAAATTTAGACACCTCAAATTGCTTTTTACTTTCTTCATTTGCTTGTTATCCTTATTTACGCATCATAAATACTGGGGTGAAACTGTGATGAACAAAGTTTGAAGTTTTGAAGAAAATGTTGTTGAATATGTTGCAGTGTCTTAGGAGGCTGTTCGAAGAGAAAGATCCAATGCAAGGATATAACGGATTGAAATACTTCCTTACAATTATTGCTGTTTGCCTGAGGATAGCGTATAGTCTTAACAATTCAATGGTGTGGAAAGTGATGGCCTGGGTTTTCTCAATATTTGCAGCAGTTGCTTCTACATATTGGGACCTTGTAATAGACTGGGGCCTTCTGCAGAGACGTTCCAAGAATCGCTGGTTGAGGGACAAACTAGCAATCCCTCATAAAAGTGTATATTTTATAGCCATGGTATAACAATTGTGCTTGAAATTATCAAACTTGTTTTTGCATGTATGATTGATGATGTTGTTGTTTCTCTACGCTTTTTGAATTGGAAAGTTGCTGACAAATTGAACCCGTGCAGGTCCTTAACGTCTTGTTGAGATTTGCCTGGTTGCAGACAGTCTTGAGATTCAACGTCAGCTTCTTGCATAAACAAGCCATGACTACCATTGTTGCATGTCTAGAGATCATTCGTCGCGGCATATGGAACTTCTTCAGGTAAACATCATGAAATTAATCAGGATTTTAGTCACTCCCAAAATCACAATGCATTTTAAGCTCTTGAGCCTAATAAATTTTCTTTACGTTGGGCATTAGAAATTAGTATTCCAACTCCATTCACCATTTGGAGAAACCAGGATAACTTCCAGAGTACGTTTAATTTATCTGATAATTCATTGCTGCATTTCTAACTTCCAGATTGGAGAATGAGCATTTGAACAATGTTGGCAAGTACCGTGCTTTCAAGTCTGTGCCTCTACCCTTCAATTACGACGAAGATGAAGATAAAGACGAGTGATGAGTACTAGGCTAGGACATGGATTTTATTGTTTTTCTCTTTTCTTTTTCTAAGTCATCATTTTTCTCATTTTTTCTTCTATCTTTCTTCAATATGCACTGGGAATTCAAGAGTAAATATTTTCCTTTTGATTAAAGCAAATATTTGAAGGGTAGCTGAAAATATTGCAATGGGGAGAGAGAATGTAACACCCCCTCACATTTCTGTCCATAATACAGATGAGGATATGTATTACAATCCAATAGATGCACGTCGTTCGTTCGATCGAGCTAGTCTTGAAATCACATCAAAATTGGTTATGATGACAAGAAAATGTTTAAACTGAATAACATATGAAAGAGGAGCAACTTGGAAGAGAAGAACAACGCGACGAAACTAATTTGATATTATACTTATACAGTAAACAAATTAAATTATTAAGTACAAGTATTCAATCAAATCAAGGATAAGCACAATATTGAATCAAACAAGATATTTTTATAGTTTGCTTCACCCTTCCCCTCCGATTCCGGCAACGCAAAATATTATGGAGAAATAATAGGGGCATATAGTATCATTCTTATTTAGAAAAAGGAAAAAAAAAATACCCACGTTTTTTGTTATTTCAAAATTCAATTGTTATTTCGTCTCTCGGCACTACAGGGAGGACACACATAAGGATGGGAAATTTCACTATAAAATCAGTAATGCTAGAACACTTCTTAGTTCATCCATCCCAAAACAACCTTTACGACTTACGTTATGATAGATGTGAGTTCCGTTGGCTTACATTTTAGTAGTATTGACATTGAGAGAATCGACGTTACAAAGTTTCCTAGTTATGAGTTGCGATTAAATAAACTTCTTTGTAAGAAAATAAATCACTTTCTTCTTGAAGTTAAAAGTAAAATTTCAACAGCGTCATTAAGATTTTTAGCGTCAATACAACCACAATTCCCAACAACAATGATTGCAGTAAAACTGCGATCACAATTCACAACCTTACTAACATACGAAAGCTATTTATAACTTCTGAAAAAATTTATTCATTTTATTCTGTCTCTTATAACCGACTATAATCAAATTATACAAAGTAGCTCTTAATTTGAGAATCTGGAAGTCAAGAAGTTTCTCATTTCTTTTTCACTACTAGCTCTAGCACTTTTTAATTCTGCAAATCAACGGCAAAAACATTCCCACCATTATAAAGTTATAAAACTAGCATTAAGAAAGAGTCCCAATGTCACATTCGGTCAATGAATATTTGTTATCCTAGAGTGGATCAGACAAAACAGAACTAGACAAGCATAGATCACACACTTTTGTAACTATGGTATGAATCACTGACTAGACAGTAAAATAAAATCCGATACAACACAACCATATCGCATGCTAAAAATTGGAAATTGATACAGCTTTGAATCCAAGAAAATATTTGTCATTCCAATTATTGTGACAAAAATGTGTCAGTTATAAATGACTGTAATCTATTTGCATTGACAGAACAGGTATGACAGCAGGCTAAGAGAAACCAAAAAGGGCAATGAAATGATGTCTCACTTTGGGTCTTGACTAGAAGGAGGAGGAGCTTGGGATTCATTAAGCGACAAATTTTGGCTTTCCTTCAACAACTCAATGGTGGCCACTTCCTCAACGACATGATCAGTCCTGAGAATGAATTTGTAGTAATCATGAGCATCATACACAACTCTAATATTTTAAATTTCACTATAGAAGATTTATAATTCAAATATCCAAGCTTCAACACTTCATCTACATCTAAGGACAGTAACTCAAACGTTATATTTTCATCCTCAAAATTTCCATCAATGTTATGTCAAAAGCCATTTTGTGAAGAGTCCACTTGGCTCTGTAAAAAAAGTCCATTTTGTTAAGATTTTAAAGGCATCATTATTAACATTAACATAATTGATATCAAAAAACTGATGTTACAATCTTTGATCTGCATTTGAGAATGGTACGTTAAAAGTTGAATTTATAAAGATTTTGTTTGGAGGATAAAGTAAATAAACTTTAAAGTGAAAATGTAGGCACATTTTAAGAGCTACAATCAACAAAAGGCTAAAAAGATTTACTTTCCTTCAAACCAACTCTACTAACCACAGAATTGAGGTTAGAAACTAGAAATTTTTCACGAGCACTGTATACACCAAGATATTTGGGGTAAAACAAACAGGCTACAAGTTAGGTGCATTAACATTTTTTCAAAGTCAAACTATTTATTTATTTAAAAATGGAAATGAAATTACAACAGAACAACAGAGTTAAAGCAGAAATGCTGCAGTTGAAGGAAAAGAATGTGAAATTCAATTTGCTGAATCTGCATAAAAAGTAGTGAAATGAATCAAACCTCTTTCATAATCTAAATCAACATTACATTTTTGCCTCTATTAAAGTTAAATGAGTTGAGCAGACAAACTTCCACGAAGTACTTATAGTAGGAGAAGAAAAGCCAAGAAGAAAAAATACATCTATTTTCTTTAAGTCAAAATTAATTTACCCATCTCAACCTCAAAAGTTCTCTCATCTTACTCCCCAAAAAATCAAAGATATAAAGTTCTAAATAACCGTTTGTGACAGCAATTCCAGCCAAGAGAGGCACTGTGATATAATTGCAGCCACATTTGTCCACAATTTCCCACAACAAAACCGCTACTACGACCACCACAAGTTAAAACATTACCAAGATCCTACCAAGATCCTACATTACCAAGAATAAGGAAGTGAAGTTACTTCTTCTTCTCAATTGTTAATTCTCAACAGAAGGAAACCTAACGTGACATTCAGTAACTGAACTATTGGGTAGCCTAGAGCTAAACAGGCATAGAGCACACAGACTTTTGTGGTGAAGGAAACATAAAGTAAGATCAATGTAAGAGAACATTAGGGATTCCAATTATTATTGTGAGAAAGTAAAAACCGAGGGTGGGATGAGTCTCACTTTTGGTCTTGCTGGGAAACTATGTTTTCCTTTTCCAATTCAGCGACGGCCTGTTCCTCGGCGAGCTTCTCGGCGCGGAGGATGGGCTCGTAGTAGTCGGAGTTGGCATCCATACACTGCTTCAACGAGGCGGTGACCCGGGCGCACTTCTCGAGGAGGTCATCGTTGTTGGTCTCCGCTTCTTGGACGCACTTCTCCCATGCGATGAAGGCGTCGCGGCAGCCGCCCCCTTTCATGAAGAGGCAGAACCCGCACTCTCCTTCTTCTTCCTCTTCCTCTGCTCCGGGGGACTCCGAACCTGCCGGATCGGGAGGGAGATCCTGCGCTTCCGCATCGGATTGGAGCTTCGGATCTTCCTTCGCAGGCGTGGACATGGTGGCTGAGTCGCAAGATACTGCACCAAAGAGAGAACAGATGCTATGCTATGCTCTGCTTAAAACCTCCAAAAACCCCTAAAACCCTTGCGTCTCCTTCCTTGACCACCAATCCACATATTTTTATGTATTTACTAGAATTTTTAACCGTGCAACGTCCGGTTTATTAAAAAAAATGCATGAGTTTATTAAAATAAATTTATTGGTATGAAACTTGAAAGATATGTTGGAACAAGGGGTATTAGTTTGAATATTTTATTATTAATATTTTTGTTTATTATTATTATTATTATAGTAGAAATAACATTTCTTCCCAAATAATTAATTCTAAATCTTTAATCATTATAAAAATTATTTGTTTGATTAATGTTTCTTAAAAGCATGATATGATATAGTTTTTAATTTAATATTATGATTAGGAATCCCTGAGCATTTAATATCTTTGAGAAACTCTAAAGTAAAATACTCACCTTGAATTTTTTCATTTTCATCATATTGGTAAGGAGTATTTGAACTTAAATAAATTTGTTTGTTCTTCACCATGTATCAAAGATAGAATGAAGTCATTTACTTGTTCAATAGAGTCAATTGTTATAGCCCCATCACAAACGATTCATGATATCCTTAATAGACCAGTATAAACAAAGTTTACTAAAAAAAGTAAAGGTGTTTCAGATTCTTGAATTAAAAGATCCAGTGTTATAAAATATTGCCTTCACCATTTTCATTCAAATCAGTACCTCCATCTCCAATTTGTAGATTTCAATCAGTAAATTCTTTTATAGTTCTTGCACTTTGATTTGAAATTGTAGTCTTAATCTCATTTTTTTTTTGAAGTTTTAGAACTGTGCAATGTTGTCACAAATCATAGTAGTATATTGATATCCTCACAATATCAAATCTTAATCCTTTTTTTACAACGACAAAATTTGTTTGAAATCACCTTCCAACATCAAAACTTTCTCACCAAATGGTCTTTCAACACTATCTTCATTTTTAGCTCTCATTATATCTATCAAGGTTTTACCAAAAGCTTTAAAACATAACTTGTTCATTAAAACATAACTCATCTTAACAAAATATACTTCGTGGCCCTTTATATGCAAGTTGGTGAGCCAATTCGGCTCACCACGGGTTCAACCGAGTAAGCCAGGTTCTAGGTGGATTAGGTCAAAAATCAACCCGTATTAAAATTTGTAAAAAAAATTTAACCCAATCTGGCCCGAACATGTGGTGGACCGAGTTGACTCGCATATTCCAATCTATTTTGACATCTCTATGAAAAATAGACTATATAAAACTACATATGATATGTCATCTATAAAAATGTAAAAATATAAAGGTTAAACAATACAAAAAAAATAGTAAAGGATCTATAACTACAAATAATATCAAATATAAAAATTAAATTTGATAAAAATATAAAGATAGGATATCTGGTTAACCTGTTTAGTGGAATCTTCATATTTTAGTACAAATTTATATTTTAAACTCTTATTTAGGGTATTTACCTTAAAATAACATAAATAGTTTAATGATTAAATTTATAATATTATATTATTATCAATTTTTAAGGTTTAATTGGAATTATCATTAAATATTTTAAAAATTGGTTTAATGTAATGTAATGTGTTAAGTTTAGAATATATTAAATAAATAAATAATTTTGGTGTAAAAAAATATTATATATTAATCATAATAAATAATATATATAAAATCATGTATATTGATTATTATAATTAATGGTAATTTGAAGTATTTTATTTGAATTATCA
>Ga0209389_1002570_pt1 | contig 14065 bp, 13 predicted proteins | sample CowpearedBW_FD_187526 | JGI IMG/M metagenome (GOLD analysis project Ga0209389, IMG submission 187526) | Root nodule microbial communities of legume samples collected from California, USA - Cow pea red BW (SPAdes) (version 2) | ecosystem: Host-associated > Plants > Roots > Nodule | place: USA...
TTGTTAGTCTGTTGTTCAAACAAAAAATGAACACCATATAATAGTTAAAACATAAAAATGAAATTTGTATGATATAACATTAAAACAACATATTGTGAAAATGAAACATATAAATAATTAATTAAATTATTTCTAATTAACTAAATTTTTTCAGAAAACAACCATAAGTCAAATTTAACCCTCCCGAATGAGGTGCCACGGACTACAACCATGACTTTTTTTTATTTTATTTTTTCGGGAGCAGGTTTTGTACACAGAAAGTAGTGAGGTTGACTTGACTATTGGTTATATACACTCTTACATATGTTATTGATACAAAATAAAAATACATTATTATTTTAACAAAACAGGAATATATTAAATTGGATAACTCTATAAATCAGATTATATATTTATACTGAAAAATTAGATTGTAAACTAATAATTGGTTTAGGCTTTTATAAGTTCTTATATTTTATTGCGTGAGTAAAAGAACAAGAATAGAAGATAGGAAATGTGGTAATGCAAATTTTAGGATTCTTCGTGGAGGACATGGAAGTGACACTGTGATGTTCGTAAATAACATTTAAAAAAATATTTATATATTTTTAAATATTATTAAATATATAGTCAGTTAATTTTTTTCAAATTTTAAATTATTAAAAGAAAAATAAAAATAGAGTGAAAGATTCAGCAGAATTAAAAAAATAATTTTCTTCATTTGTATGAGAATGTAAGTTTCTATTTTGTCCTAATTGTTCATATTTTTCTCTATATAAAGAATATATAAAGAATATATAGAGTGCTATTTTTTATATTTTTTTAATAAACATATAAAAATATAGAATTATTTAAAATTAATTAAATGTTTTTCAAATTTTGTTTTAAATTAAATTATATACTCATTTTATCTATATATATTTTGTAAAAGTTACATGTGTATTATACATTTCAAAATGTTTTACATTTTACATCACTATAAAGTGTACATATGAAAGAAATATATATTTAATTTAAAGATGAAATATATTTTTTAAATAATTTAAAGATAAGAAAATATATTTAATTTATTTAAAAAAAACAATGGAATAGTATCTTTTTAGAGTTACGTGATTAACTATCATATAATCATCGACATTTTTAATTTATGAGAATGTGAAGTTTTTTTTTTTTAATTTATGAGAATGTGAAATTTGGTTATGCTTTGTTCTCTGAAATTTGGAACAAATTCAATTTTGATTCTATAATTCTTTGTTGGAATAATACGGTGAAGTGCCTAAACAGGAAAAAATAAGGAAAAATCATTCTAACAAAGATGATGAAAATAAACAAATTAATATATTAATTATTTTAATATTATTATAAAAAACAAAAAATAATAATAATCACTGTGCTCATATATTTTGTAAGTTATTATTGATATGTATATAATATAATTAATGATATTATATCTTCACCTATCAGTCATCCCAGTGACAAATCAAACACATGATCTTTCCATCACCTCTCTTTCTTCACTTACACAAATGCATATCTAATCACACAAATCACTCCTTGCTTATCTGGACCAAAAGTATAATATTGGGAGTCAAATTTTTTTTAAAAATCATCTCAGTCTATAATTATTTTTTAATCTTACTTATTATTTTAGAAACTGAACTGTTTTAAATATTTTTTGAGATTAAATAAGTTTTTCCTTTTTGTAGATATAATTGGAAACCGGTTAAACCAATTAGGTCCTTAATTAGTTGCTGATTCACAGGATGTAACAGAAGCTATTATTATTGATTCGGGTCAACGGAGGATAATATAAGGAATAATCGTATATATTTTATTTTGGGATAAAAATTGACCTTTTAATTTTCTTTGTTCAACTTGACGGTTGTGTAATTTTCGTGGCATATGCCGTAAACGTCACATATTTTAATTAAATATGGATGAATTTGCAATATAGTCCCTGGTTACCACAAACAAGTTATGATTCTATCCACGAGAGAAATCATATACAATTCTAGAAGCACTAATGTAATCCGAAAAAATAATTCAGACTATTCAGGAAAAACTCTTGAGTATTTTTAAAAGTTAAATCGCTAGAGCAATTTGTGTGATTCAAAAGGTTTTCATTAGCGAGAAAATAAATTTTGAGGATAGAATGAAAGTGTTGAATATATAGCAAGATGATTTTCAGTTATATTTAATGATAAAATGCTGCATACAATTCTTGAGAATACTTTTCCTTGTAAACTTCGAGTTATTTATATTCTTCAAATCTTAAAATATGTAACATACTTTGAAACATTGGCTCTCATTCAATGTTATTTGGTTATCTTCAAAGGACACAATTATTCATCGTAGCTTGTCTCTTATGTGAATAAATTGCCATTGAGTTGCTATTGTTGTTAATTTGACAATAACGTAAATTACTTAAAAATATATTTGCTGCGTCTAGTCTTAACATCACATAGTTTTCTTAATTATCAACCATTATCAACAAAGGAATATACTATAGAATCAATTATTAGAGTTGCATGAACTTGCCCATTAGTTGCTTCTTTTTTCAAAACTATCTTAAAAAAATTTAAACAACCATTGGAATCCAAGTAAATTATATGATCCACCACCAATAAACTAACGATGGAATCGTATGTTTATTCATTGTTTTGTGTGAAAAAAAGAAAATGTGTGCCGTTGAAGAATGTAATAATCTGTTAGATGCAACATGATTCTCTTCGAGGATCACCGTATAAAAAAAATATTGATTTTCTTTAAGAGAAAATTGAGTTAATGTTTTTCTATAGATTGGTGACGAAAGTGATGATGAAAGGATGAGAAAGACAAACATAATATAATTCCTTAATTATGTTAAAACTATGAGAGAAAGCAGCTGGCTAACTAATAGTCCAATGCTTCCATTGGTATTGTCATCGTTTACATTTTCTTTTTCCACAAGCAAATATGAGGGCATTGCTAAAACCATATGTTTGAATAACATTTAAAAAAAAAAAACTAAAATTACCTTATAAGCGAATTAATCTTTAAGAGTTCTTTAATATAATTTTTAAAAACTTTAATTATAATTTGTATTAGTTTTAGTTTCTAAACAAATTATTTGTAAAAGTCTTAATGTAGAACTTTGTTTGAACATATTTTTAATTGTTTTAATTTTTACGTCGTTTGTTTATACATTTTTAATTATTTTAATATTTAATATTCACGCTATTGAAATATCTTAAGTTATGTCATGGTTTTATTTTTAAAAATTGGATAAAAAGGTAGATAAAGAACAAAATATTTAAAATACGGTTAATTTAAATTTTCACTCTTAAGCGATATAAGATTATTGGATGTTATTTCTGAAGACAAATTTTGTTGAAGTATATCGTTGTATTTTATTAATCGAATACCAATGTTCTAAAATAAAGAATGTATTTTGTACGCAAAAGAAAAATCAGTTATCGTATATTAGTTGGCATCTCATTTTTTCTATAAGGTTATATTGTCGTTATTATTGGTTAAGTCAACAACATGGAGAATGACGCTTTGAACATGGCTAGCAGCGGCATAGAACTGGAGCGAGATCGTTAGTTGTTTGTTGTCTTTATTCATGTTTTGTCACTGTGCAGAAAATTAAAGAACTTAGGTTGCTATTCATTTTCGGATATAGAATCTCTGGGATAACTAGATTGATAAATTTGCCCAAAGCATTGAAAGCACCAAATGCCTTTGTTCTTATCATTGTTGGTGACAAAAAGAAAAAAGAAAAAATAGGAAAAATTATATGCAGCAGATGATAGTGGCTTCACCTCTTGTTATTGTTATTGGAGTTCTAAATTGTGTGGCATCTAGTGTCAATTTGGCTATGCCAGCTTTTGTTCTTGTGTCCATCTACTATGTTGTATAATGTTCTTTTTTATTTTAAACCTTTCTTTATTTAATTTTATTTCTTATTTATAATATTTTTAAAATTTATTATAAAGATTATAAAACTCTAAACAACTTAATCTTAATATTGTTCAAAGAAAGCAAACTCAAGTATTATTGACTCAAAGAAAGCAAAATCAATTTTTTTTCCAAGACCAGACTTTCTTCGCACCTAGCTATTGCTAACCAGATTCTGATATACGCAGATTCCACAGAACATATTATACTACTGAAACTGTTATCCGGTATCTATAGCCAATTGAAAGTAAAATTTATGAGTGTGGATCATGAACCATTAAAAAAAGTATCATTTTGGATAAGAATAATAAAAAAAGAAAAAGTGAAAGTGAGTTTGTCAATTGAAAACAACCTGGTTGGGTCATATCTACATGGTTAATATCATCGTGCACATCTTAAATGATTAAATCAGTGACAGCTTTATCATCATTAATTTTAAATAATAGGGTTTAATGTGTGGTAAATTGATATGGAGTAAAAAAAAGTTAAGTCTACTGAAATTTGTGAATATTAATGAATTAATGAATTTAGCCTGTTAACAAACAAATAAGTTTAATCAATGATGAAAAGCATACTCACAAGTTTTGTTTGAGAATATATTATCAACATTATTCTTAGCAATCACTCAATAAATGATATAGAGATTTCGGTAATGAATCTATATGTGAATTTAATTGAATATGTTTATAAATATCTAAAGGTTAAGTAGCACTTGGGTCAATGTTAGAAAAAAATGGTATACATTTAAGATGTGTCATCATTGAATTCTCCTTCATCATAAAAGTAAACGATTGTAACTTACACGACAATTTTCCATGGAAGGAAAGTCTAAAAAATCTTTATGCTTTATATATATATATATATATATATATATATTAATTATATTTATTCTTCTAGAAATTTTGAGCAAAGATAAGTGTGTGTAAGGGAGGAAAATCAATGGTCTGATTATGAAGGAAGTAATTGTAATACTCAACTTTAATAAAAGGGCCATATCTGCTGTCAGGCCCATGTTGATTTAGGCCCAAAAACAGCTGAACTCTTCTCCCGCTCAAATTCAAAACCAAAAGCGAGGATTGAGATTCAGTTCAGAGTTTGAATTCATCCACACACGAATTTCACGCCATGGCCGTTCGAGAGGAGGAACTCATGGAGGACAACGGCACAGAGGAGGCGAAGCGATTGATGCTGAAAATTGCGGCCATTCTCGATGAGGCTCGAACATCATACGCCACCCACAACCGAAAGCTCAAGGAACTGTCACTCCTCCTATCCAAATCCTCTTCTTCTTCGGTCTTCTTTTCCGCCTTCTCCAGAACCCTAACTCCTGTCTTTGACTTCCAGAGGCGCCTTGTCTCCATTGAACGCGTCGTCTCCTTCGTCTCTGCTCTCGCCGCCTCTTCCTCTGACGAGTTCCTCGATTACTTCCTCAAGTTTCTCCTATCTGCCGCTACGGCATCCAACAAAACCGCCAGATTTCGAGCGTGCCAGATCGTCTCCGAGGTAACGGATTCTCATAATTTCCAAGCACTATTTAATCTCCGATTTTGCTGCATTTTACTGAATTTTATTTATATTAGTCACTGAAGGGATGGTTTTATGAAGTCTCATACTGAGGTGAAAAATGCTTACAAGTTCAAGGATTATGATTGCACGGAAGATTGTTGAAATTAGAGCTAATATCTCGGATTTGTTGAATTGTAGATAATATTGCGGCTTCCAGATGACGCAGAAGTGAGCAATGAGCTATGGGATGAGGTGATTGAGTGGATGATGGTGAGGGTACGGGACAAGATTCCTGTTGTGCGTACTTTTGCGGTTAGAGCACTTTCACGCTTTGTGAACGACTCTGTGAATAGTGACATCCTTGATTTGTACCTCGAGGTGCTCCCTTTGGAACAGAATGCAGTGAGTGTTACGATCAGATCACGTCGATTTCCTTTTGTATCCTACTTCGGTCTGGATCAATTGTGTGGTTTCATGTTCAGGATTTTAGTAGGTTTTTATTATATTAGGTGCAATTTCTACTGAGGGTTTTAGCCAAAAGCATCATATTCTGTTGCTATTAATTAGCATGGCTGTGCATTATACTGTAACTGCTCTACGGCCATACCATTATCTCAGAGCCTGCCTGCACCTTATGGTTATTTGGGTACACTAATTTTTTTATTTTCTACTTCATTGATTTGAGTACAGGAGATATATATATCTTACGATTTTGACTAAAATCATATTGTGTTAGTCGACATTTACTTTCCTTTTTAATCTAATTACGGAGTTTCGGATCTTATGTATTGTCTTTGAATGAAAAATATCTGCACTAAACATTTACGATGGCTGGTGTGTGTATGCAGAGACGTATTATTTCCATTATTAATTTTGAAATGCTGTGCAGGATGTTCGGAAGATGATTGTGTTATCTTTGCCACCTTCTACTGCAACCTCTCAAGTTATCATCGATTGTACCTTGGATGTGAGTGAATCTGTACGCAAAGCAGCATACTGTGTTCTAGCTAATAAGTTTCCTCTTCAAAGCTTAAGGTAAGTTGTCCGTATGTTTCTTCTATTATTTTTCTACTTGCAATTTACTGAAACACCCTTGCTAATATTTCCCCCTTTCGTTGCCTGCTTCTGCAGTATTAAACTCAGGACATTAATTCTTCAGAGAGGACTTGCTGATCGATCTCTTGCTGTCTCAAAGGAATGTTTTAAACTATTGAAAGATGAATGGCTTACGAAGTCTTGTAATGGTGAACCTGTAGAACTTTTGAAGTATCTTGATGTTGAAACCTATGAATCAGTTAGTGAGTCTGTGATGGAGGCACTTCTTAAAGCTGGTTTAGTAAAACTACAAAATGGGGCAAGTATACAGCAGTACATATCGTCAAATGGTGACAGGACAGAAGGTTAGTAAGCGTTTGCAGTTTGAACGGTTTTTTATTTGCTTTACGTTTGAGTGTTGGTAAATGTTGATTATTGTTAGCATGATTTGTTAAATGGTAGGTGGATCAGTCGTATGATAGTTAATAGTAAGTAATTATCCTTCTCCCAAAGGACTTACTTGTGCAATATATGATCGGAATCGATATATAATTTAGATAAAAGAATATTTCTTTGAATTAGATTGAAAATAATATGATAGATTAGAGTTAGGGTTAGATTTCACTGAATCCTACTCTCATGCACATAGTTACTTACCTTCAATCCAATTTAGTGCTAAGTCAATTTACACATTTGGTCAAATCCTAATTCTTTAGTAGAATAGACTTAGGTTTCCTTATTTTAAATCAATTCCTTGAACACTGAAACAAACTTTTCTTCATAACAATGGTTTAAGACAACTAACGACGAAAACTTCATAGATACAAGTTTTATTAGATATTTTGCTTTGATTCTATATTACAAAAAATATTTTCTAATATCCAATTATTAAATATCAAGATATATGATCAAACCGCAACAAATATTAAATATAGAAACAAAATACTAATATTGAATAGAAATACATACGTACCAATTATATGAGAGTTTAGTTGAGTTTAGGTCTCCATTGTCAATGTCATGAAGAGGAAAAAAAGAAAAGATGAATAGTGGAAAAAGGTGGATATCAAGGAAGAGTTCTCCAAGGAAACCTAACGGCCCAAAAAACCGTCAAAACTTGTTCCACACTTCCAGAAAAAAACAAAAAAGACCGCTTTTCTTATGAAGAAAATAAGGATAAATAAGCCAAAAGTGCCACGCTAGCAAAAGCGGCGCCAATGCCACATGTTACACCCTGGGTGCATGCACTTGGACGGAAGAAACCAGCTCCTTGTCGAACTGGTGCTTGGCGCGCATCATCCCATGATAGACGCATATACTCCGGTGCAAGTAGCGTTTGGAAGTCTCAAATTTGACCCACTGTCTACACTATTTTTGATTTCAATCTTGTTTCGCCTTTTTAATTATTAGACAAAATAACGGAAATTAGTAATATAATTATATCATAGTAACTAATATTCAATTAGTTCCAAACAGAGATCCAAATGATGACTAGGTTAAAAATAATCAAAAAAGTTGATTTTGTAAATGTAAAATGACTAATAGAATGATGAAAATTAACATCATTAATGATATATGTTTGTATGATGTGAAACATTTAACTAATTTTTGTATATTCGACTTCTTAATATTTCCCAAGAACGAGCTTAAAAAGCAAACAAAAAGATTAATAGGATTTTACTTAGTCACTGTGTTCCTTCAGTCATGCTTAACAACTTAAGCTATTTTATTCCTTCCAGAAAATTGGTTTCTTTATTGATTGCTATCACTAGATTTTAACTTATTTTTTTAGCAGCTAGGTGGGGATTAATGTTGAACTGACTCTGTTGGGTCATAATTTATTGTTTTCCATTTTATTTGTAGGAGATACGATTGATTGCCCACCAAGCATTCAGCTGATGGAAGCAGAGGCTGCTCTTTATTGGAGGACTGTTTGCAAGCATTTACAGTCAGAAGCGCACGTGAGTAAAATCCTATTTTCATATTTATTTATCTCTTTAAATGCAACCCCTGAAAAAGAGTGTATCCTGTTTTTTCTCATTTTGTTAACTATGGAATAGTGTCTGAATGAATGCAAGAATTAGAGCAAAACGGACATAAAATGTTCAAATTTACACTATTATGTTACCAGTATTAAGCAACGTAGGCTAGCGTTAATAATTTCTGCAAAATACAGTTTATCTGGATTATTTGTTTTCCTTCCAATGTGCATATTTCGACCTCCTCAAGATCTTTATCAGTCAGTATCAGGGTATGCTTTCCTTGCATTTCTGGCAGTGTTTCTTATTTCTCGAAAGAGAAAAAAGGATCAAGTTTCCATATCTAATGTGAATAAAGGTCTCTACATTTAGAATTCTGCCAGCACATTAGTGCATATCTTCCTGGTAGAAAGAATATGCTATTAAGAAATAATCAAACAAGAAGGCAGGCTTTTCTTGTCAAAATTCTGATCTTCATCATGCATTTATGTTTTACCGCTTGGAAACTAATTTGCAATTATTAGGATTTCTTTCTTTCTTTTTATACCACTAAGGATTATAATTTTACCCCAATAGGCAAAAGGTTCTGATGCTGCAGCAACAATGGGCACTGAAGCAGAAGTATATGCGGCAGAAGCATCAGATAGAAATGACCTTCTAGAAAAAATTCTTCCGGCAACAGTTAATGAATATATTGAATTGGTCAGAGCTCATATAAATGCCGGTGAGCATATGTTTATATGGATAACTTTGATACACACCAAAACCGTTTATGTATACTTAAGTAGACTAATCGACTATTTTCAGGGTCAAACCATCGGTTTGCGACTCGGCAGCTGCTTTTGCTTGGTGCCATGTTTGATTTTTCCGATGCTACAAATAGAAAGGCTGCTGGTGCATTTTTGCACGAGCTTATGTGCAAGTGTCCTGAGCATGAGGAGGACGATGAAGGGAATATAGTTGTTCTAGGAGATGGATTAAGTTTTGGTGGAGACAATGATTGGGCTGAAGCTGTAGCCAGTTTCGCAAGTAAAGTCCATGCCGCTGCTGGTGAATTTGAAGAAGTTGTTCTTGCAATCATTGAAGAGCTCGCCCAACCTTGCAAGGAGAGAACAGCAAATCATGTGCAGTGGATGCACAGCCTCTCTCTAACTGGTCTTTTGCTAAAAAATGCAAAATCACTGCGAATACTTCAGGGCAAGGCCATTACGCCTGATGAGCTACTCCAAACCTTACTACTTCCTGGGGTAAGCATTGCCGCGTCTCTCCCTATTGTTTTCAGGCGTTTAACTAACTTTAATTGTGTATTAATCAATTTTAGCAGATTTATTCTGGCAGGAATTTATTCTTGCACCATCAATGTTTTTTTGAGGAACCTCACCAATCTATAGCAATATTTAAAATGGGGCGAAAATTTAGAAAAATGTGATTCATAACTATGTAATTATAAATCTATCCAAGCTTGAATAGTTAGAGTGTCTCATTTATTGATGTAATTCCTTCGCTATGTTTCCTTATGATAATAATAGTAATAATACTAAAAGTTGACAAATTGATATGATACATATAGGCTAATACTTTTTCGTTTTGACTCAATATAGGCTAATTCGTAGATATACCACACTATATGCCTTTTTCTATATAGAAACTGTTTGACGAGAGCCAACTCAGCTCTTTCCGATACATGCTTGAGGTCACTAACTGCTAATTGTTTATCGGCGTGGGAAATGAAATGCGCAGGCCAAACAAGCTCACTTGGACGTGCAAAGGATTGCAGTCAGATGCCTTGGTCTTTATGGCCTTCTGGAAAGGAAACCAAGTGCAGAACTTTTGAAACAGTTGAGGATTTCATATATTAAGGGGCCACATTCAATCAGTATAGAGGCTTGTAAAGCATTAATTGATCTTGTAATGTGGCATGGACCTGAAGAAGTTGACAAGGTGTTAAAGCTCAATATTCCATGCCAAATAAACAGTGAGAAGTCGACCTTTTGTCCTGTGAACATTTCTGATTCAGAAGGGGATTTAGATATTGAGACGCTTGATATCTTATATGGGGGCTTTGAAAATGATGATTGGTCGAGTCCTTTACCTAGCAACGAAGATGAATGCGTGCATGCTATACTTGGAGAGGGATTTGCGAAGATTCTTCTTCTAAGTGACAACTATCCTAGTTTACCGATCTCTTTGCATCCTATTCTTTTATCAAAACTCATTTACTTGTATTTCAGTGAGGTGTCGGAACACTTGCACAGGTGAGATTTGTTAATTTCCTCCTCCTCCATGTTTGAACTATTCTTTCTCTGCACTAGCAGCACATGAGATTTAATTTATCTCTTGTCGACCAGGTTGAAGCAATGTTTGTCTGTTTTCTTTGAGCTTTACCCATGTCTCTCGACCAATCACAAGGCAAGTGTTTCTCATATCATATTTTCTGTGTATTACATTCTTAATTTTTTTACTTTATTTGAACTTAAATTTCAGTTAACGCCTTAATTGTTTTATTTCCAAAAATACAGAGGGGCATAGTGAAGAGTTTCATGCCAGTAATGCGTTCAATGTGGCCAGGAATTTTTGGCAATTATGCTGGTTCTAATTTTACGGTGTCTCAGATGCGTAAGCGTGCTGTTCAAGCTTCCCGTTTTATGCTTCAGATGGTGCAGATTCCCCTGTACGTTAAAGAGGCTCAACCTGACTGTGAAAGTACTACCACGGAACAGCCACAAGTCACAGATAAATGTGCAGAAGTTCCATTTGATTGTGGTGAGGAGGGGCTTGCACTACGCATAGCCGTAGAGGTAATCATCCACAAATTTGAAGTTATTTATTGTACGCTAATACTTGAATTTTGTTCACATCGCAATAGGCACAATATACTATGGTACCTTACTAAGATTCGACAGTGGCAGAACTGGTTATTCCGATTAATTTGCTGTTTCTGAATTTGATGCATAAACTACATTTCATAAGCATTCATTGTATGCAAACGTCAGTGGGCAATATAGCTTGAAAATTAAATTAATAAGCATAATCTATTACTGAAGTTATTTGTTTTGTTGAAGGAAAAAATTCACTAAATGGTTATGATATGCATGGATTTTGTATCAGATGGTTAGCAATTGAATGAAAATATTGGATGATTGGAATTGAATGAAAGATTGTTTTGTCTTTTCCCTTACCCTGTATTTTCTTAAGGTGGTGAGCTTTCCATCGAAGAAGACAGCTGCTGAGAAGGCTTACGTGTCCGCTTTATGTAGAATACTCGTTTTGCTTCATTTTCGGATATCAGAACAAGGGCCAATAAAATGTATGAGGAAGCTTTTGTATCACGTGGTTGAATGTGTATCTTCAGAGAAAGACCTAGTTAAAGAATTGAAACGCATGTCTGAGCGTCTCAGGACAGTTGATAGCCTCCCAGATCAGGAATTGTTGCAAGATGACGTTAAGCTTATTTTGGGTATTTCTTTGATTTTCTCTTCTGATATGTTTAAAAGGAATGCAGTATTTGGAAGTGATTTTTAATCTTAATTTCGTTATTTCCTCAACATTCATTTGCCTATGGTATAACTTTTCAAACCAATGGCTTTCGTGCTTCTGCATTGTTGTTTTACTGTTGTTTTGGATTCCCTTTCAAAATCTTTTATTACTGCTAATCTATTTCTTCTCTCACCTTATCCAAGGAAAATTAGAACTTGACTGTGACCTGGATTTGGATGGCCCTGTTTCAATGCCACAAACACCAGCTGCACCCGTGACCAGGCCAACACGTTCCAGGAGAAGGGTGAGGATTGAGGAAGAAAATTCTGACGAAGAATCACTTTCTGTGGTTCCAACCACCCATCATACTGTAAAAAGTCGCTCAGAGAGAGCAAGCAAAACCGCAGCAATTAACAAAATGTCTTCTGCTAGTAGATCGCTCAAAATTGATGAAATTAATGAACAGGAAGAAGACTCTGATGTGACATCTGACGATTCTGATGCATCCGATTAGTACTGTCAATATGTACCTGATGTGATACATCTAATAGTCTTTACTTTGTTAACATCATGTTGTTGTATTGTTTGAATACTTAGGTTGCAGGTTCTGTACAGAAGAGTGCATCATTAGTTTAGCTTGCATTTAACTGTAAGTCACAGTACATAACAGTACTAGTACCCCAACGAATTGGAGTGAATTGTGTTTAGGAATTACTTCGTTGGCTTTCTTCTATGTCATTGTTGTATGATATGAAATGTTGGTAGTTTCAGGCGATTGCTTATTTACTGGTGTACAAATTCTTTTGAAGCTTCATCTTTTTGCTTTTTATATTTTGCAGACAACAAAAAAGAACCTTTAACACTAAGTGGACGAGCTATCAACCTGTACCTTGTCTAAGACGGTAAACTCTAACAAGCTAGCTATAAAAACTGTAGTTCATAATATTTCTACCATAATCAAATGTTAGATTAATAGAATTTATTTTGGATGAAAAATTATTATAGGTGAATTTCAATTGTAAAGTATGACCCTCAATTGAACTTTTTCCTTTAAAAAGTCATATAAAGAATGTGTTGAGCGTGAAAGTTACACTATATATGTTTTAATCTTAACAGTTTAGTGTTCGATATTTTTTTTTTCCATTTCGAAATTATTTTTGTTAGAAGATAGATCGAGTTACTTTGAAAGAAAATTTTGATTGAATCATTTTATTCAATAACATGTTAATAGTACTGTTTACCTTTATTTTAAAAGCAATGTAGTTCTTCTTCTTTATTTAGTATCAATACCTTTTCTAAAAAAAAAGAGATTTTCATCAATTTTTTTTCTAGCTTAAATTAAACATCATTTCGATCGTTCATGTGATGTTTTGTAAAATTGAAGGATTAAAATATAATGACTTATATGTTTGAACACTATATTACGGTAATTATGAATTGTTCTAATAATTTTCAAATGTAAATCATAAGATGATTTTTTAATCTAACCGTGTATTTTGAAATAAAATTACACATTAAAATGTTATCAAGTGCTGTAAGTTTAAAACATTATGTGACATTTTAAACTGTATATTCAACTATAATATTTTTGATTTTTTAATTAACACGATATGATAATTAGGCCAATTCAACCGGTTTCTCATTGATTCTATAATCCAATAATCTAATAATTGATGATTGAGTCTATATCTGAATTATCTGCATAACACGTGTGTGTGTGTAGGCTAAAGATGAAGTGAAGTTACGAGCTGTATTACACAGGTTAAATTCTACTTTTGTGATTTAACCTGTTCAACTTATTTGAATAATTTGTGTTCTTTAAGTTTCTAAAACGATTTGTTTTATTATTTTCGTTCAAAATTAATGGAAAACGTTAATAGAATCTAGTGTGATTTTTATACATAAATGTATGATGCGTTATTATTTTCACATGGACAATGATTTCGTTTTGTGAATATAATTATTGAAATGTTAGGTTACGGTTGAGCGGGTTAAAATGAGATTTTCTTTTCCACATTGGTTGACATTAACCAACATCCACCTACATTACTTGAACAATCGAAACCCATCTTTAAAGAAACAAAGAAAAAACTTAAATTCCTTGAAAAATATGATCCTCAACCCATACAATGTCTCTGTCAACTTGCATC
>Ga0209389_1002572_pt1 | contig 14061 bp, 6 predicted proteins | sample CowpearedBW_FD_187526 | JGI IMG/M metagenome (GOLD analysis project Ga0209389, IMG submission 187526) | Root nodule microbial communities of legume samples collected from California, USA - Cow pea red BW (SPAdes) (version 2) | ecosystem: Host-associated > Plants > Roots > Nodule | place: USA...
GACAAACTTATATATTCAAGGTTATCCCATATGGAAGTGAGCCTCTAAAACTTCAAAAACTAAAATAAATAATTAAAAAGGAAGGTATCAAAGCAAAAGAAAGAAATAATAATCAATTTTAACGAATGTCGTTGATTCAGTCTGTTCTAAAAATAAGATTTAGTTGCCAAATTGATTCTTATTAAAAAAATGCTTGCCTGCAGAAATTAGGGTTCGGGAACACACATATTAATCTTATTTTATTATCTTTTGAAATTATGTGTGAACTATTTTCATTAAAAAACAAAAGAAAGATGACCCAGATGAAAATGGAAGATCTTTTCTGAATCAAGGTTTGAACTGGTTTGATATTTTGCATGAAATTTCAACAGCTAGCTTTGAAAGAGGGGTCTCCCTTGTCTGCAGGGTGGGAAACACATGTGACCCGCAATGCAATCACCAACACACATGTAGCTACACCTACCTACCTCCATTATCATCACACAAAACACTGTATAATTCATCATATATATTTATATCTGCAACAAACTACACACTGCTAAATTTTAAGATTCAACAGGAAGAACACTATTCACACAGAGAATTTAGGTAAGAAGTTAAAAACAAATAGTGCAACCTCCAATATCATTAATGTGTATTTTATATTAATTATTAATAAAAAAATTATGTTCTGATATCAAATTTGTTTAGAAAACATGATTAGGGTTAATCACAATTTTGTTTTTAAGAATATGTTTATGAGGGTTGGATAAGAAAAACATATTTAAAATTTTTTTGACCTTACCACCTAAACGAATGTTTGCTTTCGGAATGATCTTTTCAATCCGTATGGTTGAGACTAAGGGATCGGAGTTCATATTTTGAATCATTTTTTTTCATTTTTTTAAGGAATTAGAGTTTTGTTTTTGGAATCTTATTTTGTTCACATATATGATACTAATTTTTCGTTCTCAAGTAAGGGTGTTAAAGTGAGCTAATTCGGCTCACACAGTTGACTCACCACAGTTTGAGTTAAAAAAAGGTAAGTACTTAATTCGATTTACTTTTAACGAGCCAGAAAGTTTGTAATCTGACTCGACCCACCACAGATTGGTGGGTTAGTGGATTGACTTACTTATGAATGTTATTTTTTTGTAATTTATTTTCGAACTCATGGGTTTTGAGTTGGGTTTAATTCAACATACATTTAGAAAATTTGAAATCTCTATCCTCAGAGTTTAAACCCATTTCGACATCTTTATCCTTATGTTTGATGAAATAACCTCATTAGAGTTAAATACTACATCTAATTTGTTGTCCACTTTTTATAATCATGTGACTCTCATTTTATCCTTAAAAGATATCTCAAAAGGGTTGAAGAAGGAAAACGTATTTAAATTATTTTTTGTCTAGACTCCAAAACCATGTAGATTATTAAATATACCAAAACACTTTTTATTTATTATTATTTAACCATGTTGTTCAGGCTTAGTAAAATTTTAAAGAGAAAAAGGAGTATGTGCCATTATATCTTTTGAAACACGCTCAGAAAGTATAGGAAAAGAAAAAAAAAAAAAAAAAAAAAAAACTTCTCTAGATTTGTATCATTGATTTTTAAAAGTAAACCAAAGCTAGGTCATCTAGTTCATGGAATAATACCAAGAGGTGTACAAGGAAAGGAAATGGAAATGTATAAGCAACGTTAGCACCCCATTATGATATAGCATAACAGATATGTGTGATATATATTTCTCAATCTCCTTGAGTGATCATTCTACATTGATTAATTTCTTCCTCAAGAATCTCATGACCTTTTGAAAGTTGAAAGAGCTTAGAAATTTTGTTGTTTAAAAATTAAAGTTATGACTAATTTAAATACATCTTAATCTTTTTATTTTTTAAAATATTTTAGAAAATAAAACTGTGACTGAAAGAAATTTTAAACGTATTATTTTCAACACATTTATTTATTTGGGTAAAGAGGTTGCCCAATCATCTCATTTCCTCCTTGATTAACAGCGAAAAGGTCATGCATCATATGGTTTATTTTCTCTTTTGAAATTTGATGATTAAAGTAACTATGGACCAATTATTAGACTAACCAATCCTTGTAAACAAACTCTTCTATAACTAAAAAATTAAATGTTTGATAGGCTTCAAAACTTGAACGTTAAGGTTTGGCATTTAAATATAACTTGTCCAAAAAAAAAATACAACACTACACCATTTTTTATTGAACTAGCCCACGTATATAAAATTGTGGCCTAAACATATAACAAAACACAAATATATAAGTCATGCTTAAAATTACTAAATGTCACATTTTATAAATGATTATAAATGGTTAATTATTTAGACAACATTTTTTAAATGTTTCCTATAGAAAATATAGGCAAAAAAATAAAATTGTGGCCTTTTCACTATGTTATTTCCTTATCAGTTAAACAATACAACATAAATCATCTTCATACATATGGATTAGGTAACGCTGACATGGCAACAATTGAAAAATCAATGTGTAAAAAAGGAATAAGCCATAGTTTTTTTATTGTTAGTTATATAGTGAGTTTTATTTACCTTAAACCTACGATACGGTAGAAAATGTTGCATGTTTATTTTAAGCAATACGGTAGAAAATGTTGATAACTATAAATAACAGTTGTTAAAATATGGATAGTTTAGACCACATTTATAAAATTGTAGTGTTTAACTTTAAATACTTTTATATTACATCATGTGACCCAATAATACTTAAATTATTGTAAGGTGCATTAATTGTCTCGTGATGGAAGGTAGGTGGGCAAAGTCACAACCAAACCATGACACTTTGGTTGCTACAATCTTAAGTAGAAAAAGTTGCACCCTAACTATTACCTATAACTTTTGACTTAGTTGTTAGTGCTTAATCCAATAGTTGGTATTATAGCCAAAATCACGAGTTTGATTCCCTATGAGACAATTATTTAGGGAGAGATTAAATAATTATGTTCTAAACATACATAAACACAATAATTAGTGCCTAAACACTACGCCAAAATAGTCAATAGATAGCGTTCTATAGACAACGCTTATTTAATTAAGCGCTATAAATCAGATTACAAGAACAAAAGATAGCGCTTTATAAAATACATATACATAGATAACGTTTCATCTAAAAAACGCTATCTATATTGAATATATATATTTTTTATATAAACAAAAACTAAATCAATTAATAGAAAACGTTTTTAAATTTAAGTGCTATGAATTGGAATATTAACAAATAGCATTTTATTAAAAAGTCGCTATCTATTATTAATAAAAAAATTCTAAAAACATTTGTTGCCCTCCTCTGCAAAAATTAATTCCCAACTTTGAATAATTTCACTTTCAACTCACCCAAATCTTAACTTTATTCACTAACAACTGCAAAATTCACTCTCATCTCACCCATTCTCAACTTCACTCCCACTCACGTCCTGTCATTCGCGTCGTTCGCTTTTGTTCGCATCATCAACGGCAGCCGCGTCGCCATTTGCTCCATAAGCAACGTCCACCACACCGTTAGTGACGTATGCGCCATCTCTATCTAGCCCATGATCCTCGAGAGCACTGAAATTTCAAGGTATTATCCGCAATCATGAACTCCACACAAAATTTCTTTGTTCGATTTCGATAAACCCTAATCCTCTTTCGTTTCAACCTTGTAATCCGTTTCAATGTGCAGTGTGTTAGTGCAAGTTTGAGGACACTTCTCACCCTTTTTTCACTCAATCTTCACTTGTTTTCATTTGCGTTCTCACAACCAATGAATCTCTCAATTTTGTCTTCCATTCGCGTGCCCCTCGCCGACCGTTCTCCACCCCCAATGCAGTTTGCACAGCAGCAACCACTCCACCCTCAATCCTCCATTCTCGTCTCCCATTCAGACAACATCAGGACATTCGTGTAGCAGTAATTTGCATAACAGGTCACGTCGGAGGTCGCGTAGCAGTTCATCTTGTTTTAGCAGTTCAGTTCTTCCATTCTAGTAAGTTTTCATGTTGTTGCTAGAATTTCTATTTAGGTTAACCTAAAGAATGAGGTTTGTTTCATGTTTGTATTTTCTTGTAGATTAGGAAGAGGGATTGGCACGAGTAGGGATTGCTTTCAAAAATAAGGATTAATACGAAAATTTCATTATATAAAGTTGTAGTTCAAACTTTCATTAGAGGCAATTGCAATTTTAATAATTTTATTGTGGTATGTTTACTCTCTGGATGGCAGAAGTTAAGATCATATGAAGCTCTTCAATTAATTGCTTTTGGGGTAGGACAAATTGTTATTGCTCGAGTAGGACAAATTCTGCCTATTTTGCTCATTTGCCAAAGGCCAATTGTTCTTAATGTTTGGAGAGGAAGATTCATTACACTAGTTTTACCTACTTCAAACTTTAGGTGGAAAGGAGGTGGACAAACTTCAGGTAGATCCTTTCTTTTTCGTGGTGGTTTTTAAGATTATTTAATATTCATATTTTGAGTTATGTGTTCACAAACTCAAAACAGTTTATGGACCTAATGATAACAATTTAGTGGTCCTTTGACCTATGTGAAATGAGGTTTCTTTTTCTTTTTCTTTTGAATGGAATATGAAGGGTAACACTCACCCTTAATCAACTTACAGTTTGTAATAACATAATGACTTGGCATCTAAATTAGGCTTGGTATGAATATTAATATGGTCGGTTGTTCCTTGGATAATGTAATGCATTTGACCTTTGATTTAACAGCTACATTTATTCTGATATGCATAATGCATTGTAAACTTGTGATCCTGCTAATTTTTTTACAAATGCATAAGGCGTACATGGACAAAAAAAGAAGCTAAATAGTGAGAGAGCAAACAAAACTAGACAAATGAGATATATAGATATATCTTGTGCACTGGGATTTATAAATGATTTCAGTTGTCAAACATCACAAATTGTTATAGTGGGAGCTTCTCTATAGAGAATACTAGAGAAGATGCAGCAGTTAAGGACTAGCCTGAGATGATTAGTTAGTTCCATATTCCACATTCTCTTACCTCAACCACAACAACAAATAATAGCAATGGTTCCAACACAAATTCACAACCACTTGCACCTGTCACGACGAATAAGAGCCTTCCAGGAAATCCAGGTAACTTTTTTAGCACCCTTCTCAGAAAACAGTTTAGACTTTTTCAGTCCTACTTACATGAATATTCATGATTCTTTGTTTACTTCTTCTTCTCTTGCTTTCGCAGCTTTACTAGTTTAAATAACATTTTCTAACAATTGGGGTTTTAATTCTTTGCTTACTTGTTTACTTCTTTTTTTAACAATTGGAGTCAAATAGATGAATATTGTGATATATGGCCTGCACATGTTATATAACAAGAATTCTGATATATATATATATATATATATATATATATATATATATATATATCATTCATGGAAAAAATCTTCACCCGTCACTGATTTTAAAAATCTAATAATAGTTTGTCTTTATATTTTACCAAAAAAAAAATTATATTATGAAAATAAGACAATGATATCCCGCAAAAGTGTACATTAAATTTATGTACAATGAATGGGTTAATTAATTACATCACATTTAATTAAGATATGAACATATAAACACTATGAAATTAAGATAAGGCCTTGATTTATTTGAAGTCACCTTCTTTCAAACGGTGACAAGGATATAGGTACGTTTTAAGCCAAAATTTGATATATATTCAAATACATCATATCGTATTCTAGGTATTTGCGAGTATTAATTAGTGAATGAGATAACATTATATATTCATTTATTTGCATTTGGACACACTTAACTAACAGATACTAAAACCAATTTTTATGATTTCAGAGAATAGTAGTGACAATACAGCATGAACTCTGATATCGAGAGTTATTCTCAAGTTCTACGACTCTCCTAATTTTTAATAATACTCTTACTGCATCACCAACACAACCCCTTTAAGTAACACCATCATCAACAGTTTGTGCGTCATGGGTAAGAATATATATACATATACTTGTTGTAAGGTAAAAAAAATTGCACTTATTCCATGTTTAATTCAACTTAGAATTTGTTAGATGTCTCCTTTACATCTTATTTGATTTCAAATTCCATGGTGTTTTTACTTGAGCAGAGATTATGCATATTCAAGACCAATTACATCGGTAGTATTTCAACTCATTATGACTGTTGGGCATCTTTTCATTGGTATGGGATGGCTCACCGGGCAATTGTTCCAGCCACTGCATCATAGTTGTTTGGTCTCAAACTTTGGTGCACTATACAATTTCATCACTCAGGAAAACCTTGAAGCAACACTGGTATTCTCTAGTCTCATTGTCAGCACCAAGTATGGGATCACTGCTGTTGCATTTGCCAAATGTTGCTATTGAGTTTCTAAAATGTTATGGTAGCATATGCTTTTTCCTAGCTTCCATGATCATGGCAGCATTATGCGTTCTTGTAGCAAGGTTATGCACAATTCTAGTGTTAAGAACAAGGATTGTTTATGTCAACCTTAGGTGGTTGGTTCATAGTGAGATATGTACAATGTTTAGTCTTTTTTAAATGTGTGAATAAATTCTAAAGTTGTAGGATTCTTTATACATTGATAGAGTAAGTCTTTTTGGATAAAATGTTTATTGGATAAAGTTAGTCAATGAAATTATTTTATTTGATAATTGTATATTGTTATATTCAGGTAATATTATTATGAATGGAGGAAAATTGAAAAAATAAAATAAAAAACTCATTGATTATGTAACTTATCATAGTAAGTTGGATTTGTTATGACAGGTATTTAGAGACCCGTAATAATTCTCATAAATATTTTTTGCAAAGATAACACTAAAATAAGAAGGAATGAATGAAAAATTAAAAAAATTATAAAAAATATAATTGAACCAATACACAACACTTGATTGTGAAAATGCTATCTATTGATGAAAAATAAATAAAAAGCGCGTATGTAACCAAGTGTTGTCTATAGATCCTTTATATTTTTGAAGAATACATAGATAGCGCTTGTTTAACTAGCGCTATCTATAAAGTGTCATTAGACAACGCTTTTTTACAAGCGCTATCTATTAATAGATATCACTCCAATAGATAGCGCCTAAAAAGCGCTATCTATTAGCAAAAAAAACGCTATCTATTGACAATTTTGGCGTAGTGAAACCAATTTAAAAATGTGTTGGCTAAAACGTGTGATCTCTTGTTTTCTTCTAGACAATGATTTTCAAAACTTTTGTAACATTAGAAAAAAAAAACCATTGCTTAAACTTAATGCCACAATTTTTTTTTTTACTTTAGGCAACACTTTTAAATTGTTGTTTAAACTAAAAAATAGTGCAATGCAAAAGAATGTAGTTGCTATAATTTGTAAATAGGTTTAACATGAGAAAGGAATTCATCAATTTCTTCATAATGTGTTGTGAGCATTCACAAATTGAATGAAATCATATGTATTCTTGAAATGCACCAAAAATTGATTGCACTTGAGGTAGCCTAAATATGAGAGGGACCATCTAGTGGGTTTGAGTTGAATTTGATTTTGTTAGTAAAGTTTTGGGTTCAAAATTTGTGAATAAAAAGTAGAGATCTCTTTAGACGTAATCAATCAAATTTTTAAATAGAAATTAATTTTTGATAAAGTTAATAATAATTGAATCAACTCTAATTAACATAATTTTTTTTAATTATTGACTTTTTTTATCGATAGAAATATTTTTTCTCTGTAAATTCAAATTTGGTAATAGATTTTACCGACAAATTTTAGAATTTAAATTATCTACGAAAATCTTTGTTGGTAATGAATTTGTCGCCTAATTCAAATTTGTATTCCCAATAAATACTTTTGTGGGTAACGTATCCAACAATGTATTTCGTCAATGAATTTTGTTGGTAAACTATAACTTTGATTTTTGAAAGGTTTGTTGTTGGTAAATTGGATGGCAAGTTTCTCACCTAGTCTAATATGATTTTTTATATATTAAGGACAAATGGGTGATAAGAAGAAGAAAAGAAGAAGACGATGAGGATAGGGATAAAGAGGAGGAAGAGGAGACCGATATCGGTAGTGGAGGTGTCACCTCCAGGTCATCCTTATCCTCTTCCTTCTCCTATTTGTCTTATTTCCTTTTCCTCTTCCTCCACCTTCTTCTCCTCCCTCTCTTTCTTTAACTCCAACAACCATCACCACCAGCATCATCCACTTACTTGTCACTAGCCATCATCAATGTCATTGGTGCGCGTCACCAGTGAGACTCCACGTCGCCATATAGCCATCGTCGAGTTACCATCTATCCATCATTATCACCACTGCCATGTCATCTCCTTCTTCTCTACTTCCTCTCTCCTCCTTTTCCACCACCTTCTTCAATTCTTCTTCTCTTATTCTTCTCACTCATCTCCTCTTAATATACAAAAAATTTCACTACTAAAAATCATGTATATAATGACGTTTTTAATATGACAATTCTTAAAAATGTCACGTTTTTACCTTGTCTAACAGGTAAAATATGACGTTTTTAACCGTCATTTTTTAATAATCTCAATATTTCACTTTTAATTTGTTTATCACTTTTGAATTCCACTCTCATTTGTAATCACGCAATTTGTCAATTTTTAAGTTTACCTCCCACATGTTTCTTAATTCCCTCCCTAAATGCCCCCTCTGCAACCCTAAATTCACTTTAGACAACTTAAATCTCCATTTTGAGGGTACAACATCTCTCGATGTTGGAGACGCTCTCAAAAAGGCTCAATTGCGGTACAAGAACGCCGTTGTTGCGCTTCAGACCATTCTCACTCTCATACCTATACTCCCATGCATTGTCAAACTGTTTCGGACTTGCGGTTGGATTTTCGTGATTGGCTTCAATCGAAATTGATAGCCAGCCTTTCAGAATCCGAATCAAAATCAGTTTCGGAGTGAATGTATGTTTAATAAAAAAATCTCTTATTTAGGGTTTTTATTTTTCTTAAAAACTCTGTAATCGAAAGTCTTGATGTTAACATGATAGTGTGTCTGTAATCTCAAAGGTTATTCAAGTGTTTGTGTGCTGTTAGGTTAAGAGGAAGAAATCTAGCAAAAGGTGACCCAATTTGGTTGAACAACCTCCGTTCCACTTGAACGAAAAGAGGAAAGGGTTTTGATGTTTAAGGAGAAATATTAATACTAAGGTTTTGATTTTTCTTATTCGTGTCCTAATTTATCTCTGAATTTGATAATGCAATAAATGTTGTTTTAGCTATATTTGACATGAAAGAAACACTTTTAGCTTAGAGGATTTGAGCTGCTAAAAGCCATTCACCCGGAGCCAAATCCCTTTGACATGAAGAGAGATTCAATAATTCCAACATTCAAATACAGAGCGATAAGAACGATTTCTCTTGAAGCTTAATTAGTTTCATATCAATTATAATATTGAATATGTGAATGTCTTACCAAGCTTAATTAGCATGATTTAACTTGTTTGAAGATAACTGAACGTACTTACTTCTAGTGATATTTTACTTTATAGCAGCTTCCAACTAACTAGTTATTTTGTTGTGCGATAATCAAACTACAGTGTATATTGCTTTTAATGCATGTTTTATATTATGAATCATGTATGTGTTGGTGGAGCAAAATATAGAGTAGAAATAAAAGAAGAGACGAGAGAAGGAGGAGTGTGTTGATTCATGCATTGAGTCGTGCATTAGGATTTATGAATTAAACATGAAAGACAAAGATGTGATTAAAAGTTAATTGAGAAGATGCATATATATCAACTACACCCCTAGCCGATTTTAATTGAGAAGAAGCATAAAAACTAGAGAAGAACAAGCTTCGTTGCATGCAGTGAAAGTCCAAGATAACTTTCATTACAGGATCGCCTCTTAGTAATGTAGCTAAGCTCTACCACTGATGCAGGTACCTTCTTTTTCTTTATTTATAATAATCTTTTCTTCTTTTTTTCTTTCTTCACTACATGTACATTTTCTAATTGATTATGTTTGATCTTTATAAGTTCTTGATGGGTTTATGAGACTTAGCTACTTTGCATATAAATCTTAAAGATAATGTTGTTGTTTGGTGTTTCACATTCCCATCATGGCCTAGTATCTACGCATTGTTACAACATTGTCTTCTTGGTTGTGTGATACTATTGCTATGATGACATTTATCAAGTTCTCTGGTTTATCCATCCAAAAGCTTTACCTTTATAATTAAGATATGAAACATATACCTTTATGTAAGTTTTACAATGAAAGTGTTCATGATAGATTCAAATAAATGGGCGAGACACAAGATGTGTGTGTATGGTAGTACTTGTTATTGCAGGTGGGTCTTGAGACAAATATTTTTCTTCTGAAATTAAGAAAAATGATATTGTTATGTATTTCATTCTCAATAAAAATGTATGGAAATTGAAAACTATGATATGTATAGAAAAAGTTTCAATAAAATTTACTAAAAAGATATGGTTGAGTAGAAAAGTTTACAGTTAAGTCCAATATGTAACTCCATCAAGTTTCTTTTATGACTAGTTAGTGTTCAAATTATTGTAATACTATGTAACAGTAGTAAAAATTTTGTTCTAATTGACACTTTTACACATTATTAATTTCTCTATTTAAATAATTTAGGATTTGATTCATCTCAATAATTTCCTTAAGTTTGAACCTTGACAATTTAGTTCTTTCTATGAAAAAAGGATCCTTTTGTGAGACATTTCACATCTCTCAGTTTTTGGAAGCCTTTATTGTGAGGTTTGTGCAAAAAAACTAATATGAGGATAAATATTGGCTTTTTGTACTTGTATAGTATAAGCTCAAATCTATGATAGACTTGGCATTTGCTTGAGATATTTCTAGTTCTCCATCATTGTGTTTTTCCTTTTCATAGTGAAAAGAAAAATCAAACACAAAAATAGGAGGCGTAATTTATGTAAGAAAATTACTTAATCTTATTGTATTATTATTTTAAAATTATTTAATTGCTTATATTCTTTATTCATTGAATGCACATGATGTTCAAAGTGAAGTAGTACACTATGTCCAAGTGATGTAGCACAATCAAGTGGTGGAAGCAAAATAAATTAGGATTACGTTTAAATGTAGAATTGTATTATGATTTCACAATGACTTTTAATATTGTTTATTTTATGTTTAAATATTTCAACTCTTGTACAATTTGAAATTGTTGAACAATCAATAAAATTTCTTCTTTTGTCTATTTTTTTTTATATTGACATACTTTTTTTTAGATTTTTATGATTTTATATAATTTAAATTGTAATTATTAAGAAACAAGTATATTAAATTATGAATTTAAAAATATAGGTGGATAATAATAAATAATAAAATATTATTGAATTATGAAATTATAAAAATAGTGGATAATAATAAATAATAAAATATTTTATTAAAAACTTATTTATAATGGTGACATTTATAAATGTTGTAATGTAATGTATATTATGACATTTGTAAGTGTCATTGTTGTCATTGTCTTTGTTTCTCCTTAAGTAAGAAACGTCATTTTTAACTGTCATTAATTACCTCTTCAAAACGTCACTTTATACAATGTATAAAATGACGTTTGTTACGGCGTTTAACTACAAAACGCCATATTATATTTTGTAGCGGCAAGAATTACAGCGTTTTCAAAAAACGTCACTGACGTAAATAATGATGTTTAAAAACGTTATTATATACCAAAATAAATGTCGTAACTTATACGATTTTTTGTAGTGTTCCATTAGAATGGACAAAAAATTTGCCAACGAATTTACCCACATTAGGAGACTGTCACTAAATGTGATAATAAGAACTATAATTTACAGACGGATGCTTTTGACAACTTTTTTCAAGGAAACAATAATTTTTTTTTATCAACAGATCTTTTCGATAGACTTTATAGGTGAATTTCATACTAACAGAAGTATGTGTCGGTAAGCTAAAATGTGAAATTTGTTAGAAAAAATATATCGGTAATTAAGAAAACTCTTGTATTGTAAAAATCTCTTTCGACTCTCACAATTAGATATTTTCCTTTACATGAGTCTAATAATAGCAGAGTCAGGATAGTTTCACAACAAAATCATTTTTCAGTACACCACCTATCCACATTTCAGTATCCTACGCCCTATCTAGGGGTCACTACAATCTCATCATCCTCACAATCATATATCTCATATCAAACAATAAGTTAAATATATATACACACAAGATCTAAAACATCATAACTTTAATCACTAATACATATAAAACATTTAATTTCTCTCAACACCTCCATCCTCTCACCTAGCAAGCCACTATGAAGATAAGCTCACTCAACAAAAGCATGGATCGCCTAGTGAAATCATGTTACTTGAACTTTCTAAATTTAAAAGAAAACATAAATATTTTTACTCAGTGTGCCCTTGGCTCTCTTAGGGAGCAACTAATGGGAACCAATTTCTTAAAAATTCACCCAACGAACTCACATGCTTAGTAGCCAAGATCACCATACTCCTAGAATTTTGAAGAAAATATTTTTAGCTAAGACTCTTTTCTCTTACCCAGCAACCGAGCCCCCTCGATCCAAATTCCATTGGTGTGCGCACCAAGAGGTGGCTCACCTCGACAAACTCCATTCGTGTCTCGTCTGTCGACTTAGGTTGGTTCGTCCCTTTCGTCACCTCGACCGAGCCTTTCTCAGTTATTTGTCCAAATTGTTCATATGGCCTGGGAGGGCCCATTTTGGCCTTCAGCTCTAGTTGGCCCCTCTCAGTCTGGCCTAGCCCAATCGTTTAATCTTGACCTTCGGTCCGAGTTGATCTGAGATGACTTGACTCCATCTTTAACTCCAGTTCAAAATATTATTTTTTAAAATTAATTAAAGTATTATAGTAGAACAAACCCACTTTACCCTGACCCTAACCCCATTGAGAAAGAGATTTAGGGGCTGAAACTTTTTTTTTTATCCCTTCCTTTGAAATCTCCCTCAAAAGAATTTAATAAAAAAAAGTTAGGACTGATCCAAAGATTATTAGTCAAATTGACACCTTTATAATCCAACCCACATGAGTCAGGATCCAACCCTCTGACTTGGGTCAAATCGACGGTTTTAGTTCCGAGTTTAAGAATTAATGAAAAGGAGAAATTTTGTTTCAATCCATTATTTTAAAGTAGAAGCTTCAATGTTGTTATCGTTTGACAAATTATCACATATTTACCGGTATCTGAGCTATTGAATCACCCTGATAGAAGTACAGTACGTAATACTGCATACATTATAAATAAAATATTAAATCATATCTGACCTACAATAAGAATCTCTAATATCAGTTGTTCTTTTCTGAAAAGAAAGTCCTCATCGTTATTCTCATATCTTCCCATCTCTATCTTAATTTTTATGTCTTGCTTGCAATGTTCCATTTTGAGATCCTTCCTTATCTTTTTTCTTATTTTCCTCATGCAATAATTTAATAATATGAATAGGATACAATGGTTTTCATCAGAATTTGGCAATCTAAATGGTTTCTCTCTCGTACAGTCACAATGATATGAATATGATACATGGTTGTTTTTTCTTTGTACATTCTGATCAACAGTCACAATTATTCAGTATAAATATCATTGAAGATTGAAAACTATACGCTTAATAGTATTTTTATTCTATATATTTGTTCAAATAGTAAAAAAAAAATATTATTTTTTACAATGTAATTATTATAATTTTTAAAAAATTTAATATTTATTATAAAAAAAGTCTTATTAACAATCAATTTTAGTATTTTAGTGACTAAAAATTATTAGTAACAACTCATTTAAATACTAATTTAAAAAATAAAAAAGTATTGATTATTAAAATACCCATTATTATAAATAAAAAAATTTAATTGATTGTTAAACAATTTTTTTGGTAATTAAATTTTATAAATCAATTTAAAAAATTAATAAATTTTTTTATTAATAATAATGATAATAATCAATAATTTTTTATTTTATAAATTAGAATTTAAATTAGTCCTGTAATAATTAACAACTTTTATTATTTGGTTATTAATAAAATATTTTCCTACGGTACTATTCATTCTTTTGTATT
>Ga0209389_1002576_pt1 | contig 14053 bp, 13 predicted proteins | sample CowpearedBW_FD_187526 | JGI IMG/M metagenome (GOLD analysis project Ga0209389, IMG submission 187526) | Root nodule microbial communities of legume samples collected from California, USA - Cow pea red BW (SPAdes) (version 2) | ecosystem: Host-associated > Plants > Roots > Nodule | place: USA...
TATATATGGTCCAATTTGGAGGCCATACATTTGTTGAATGTTGATTCATTCACACCTTATATATAAGTGATTTGCCACTTGCCACGGTTTACTTTGTCTTACTTTTCTCTTAACGTGTTGACTCAGTGCCGCCTTAGAAGGGAACCAACTTCACCCTTTCATTGCTGTTCTTATCCCAACATTAAAGTCATTTCTATAATTTTCCTCATCACTCAAACTCCATTATATTAATAATTTTAATTATTTTACCTAACAAAAGTGGTATATAATAACACTACAGTAATACTATAATTTTATAAATGGAGATATTAACAAAAATTATTTATGAATTTTTATCAATATCTAAGTTTTTATTTTGGACTTTGACTATATTATATAAAATTTATCGATAAATTCATCGGTGAAATTGAATTGTTTTAAAACTTATTGATAATTTCATCGATTATTAGTAATGGATTTTTAAAAAATTATTGTTGATAATTCTAATAATAAATGATTTGTTTGTAAAATTATTGGCAAATTTGTTGACAATTTAATTTTTTTAAAATTTATTGGTAAATTTGTCAGCAATTGTATTATTTAAAATCATTGGTAATTTCGTTGGTAAATTTATTAATAGAATATGTGTCGATTTTCTTATTAAATATGATGAAATATTTGTTATAAATCAATTAGGTATGTTTTTGATATGTGTGGAAGAAGAAGAGAAGAAGAAATAGGAGAAGGGGAAGGATGAAGAGAAGAATGAGAAGGAAGAGGCGGTGACGATAATGACAACGACAACGACAACTATGAATGTAACGACGTTTGTGACGGAGGAAGAGGAGGAGGAGAATGAAGAAACAAAGGAGGAGGATGAGGAGGAAGAAGAAGAAGAAAAAAAAAGTAAAAAGAAGAAGATAACGGGAGAAAGAGAAGAAGATCAAATAGCGATATTTACCCAACAAATAATTATTTATAGCTAAAATTTGTTGGTAATTACCAATGAATATTTATTGACAGATAATTACCAACATATTTTTGTTGTTTGTAATTATTGATGAACTTTCCTATTCATCCATAAATTATATCGTTAAACATTTCACCAACGAATTTTTAAACATCAGTAAGAATCGATAATTTTGATTTACAAACAAATTTTGATGATTATGGACTAGTGAACTCATTCCTCAAATATTTGAAAAAAAAAGAAAAAATATATAAAAGAAAAAATAAAGTTTGTATTAATTTATGCTATGTTAAAAAAGCTCATTCACAGGCGTTACTAAAAAAGGATAAACGCTTTTTTTTCTCAAATTAAAATCAACATATGTAGAGATTGAAAACCGAATTATTGAGAAGTTAATAAAAAAACAGAAGTCTACAAACTAATTCATACGTAAGTTAATGCTTTTCTCTCTATCTTAAAATAAACAAAATTCTTTCCGAATATACTTCGATTTCTTTTCTAATTAATCAAACGATTGTTGGGTTGTAACTTGTTCATTATTTTTAACATAAGTTGTCTTATTATTGACGTGTTATTGACGTTATTACCCTTACTAAAAATACGTGAAACAGCCAGATTAGGGTATTTATTTCAACTTTTCCAAATTACAACAATTAATTGAAAATGATTATTTTTAATGATCCTATATGTCCTCATGTTAAAATTTAGGATAAAACTGTAATGGGTCATCAAATACTTAAGTAGATAACATTTCAAATAAAATAATTATAATAATATTGTTAAACCTTTAAATTGAAACATTATCAGAAAACTTACTCTTAGCCTCACTTGAGAGGACTTGTTTAGGTTTTTCAAAAACTTTACATAATTTCTCGACAAAAACTCCTCTTATTCAAACAAATCCAATGCCATGATCACAAAGTCACTACCAAGCTTCTAGAAAATATATTACATACATATCTATTTTTCTTTAATTCTCACTAGTTTTTTGCTGACATTTTCAACGGTTCTTTCTTTCAATTGGGTTTTCAATGATATGGTCTTCCAACAACCTTTTTCTTAACAACCTTCTAACATTAATTATAATATTAATTAATTATAAAATAGTAATTTGTTTTAGATATTGTAGTTTGACCATGAGCACAATAGCAGACGAATTTTTTGTTGATGATTTGTTTGTGTTGGTGTCGTTGAAATGGAAATGGATTTGTCTTATGGCTTTTACTTCCTGCACACCCTCAAATACTTTCGAAACCATTTTATCCTTCAGAAAAGTGAATTCTGGATTATTTATTCTGGAAACAGCGGTAGTGTGGTATAACGGTGAAGGGTGTTTAAGTCTTTTCATGATATTAGAGGGTGCAGTTAATAATTGTAGAGGTGTAGGAAGCGATAGCCTCTTTAAACTAGTTTGTACATGGAAAAACATATCTAACATAAACTTGTGCAGCAGCTGAAGCTTGAAATTATCCTTTTGCAGCTGATAATTTGTCTATGAATCAATGAAGAGTTACACAAATGAATTAATCAAATGGATTTGGAATAAGAAAAGAAGCCAAACACAGAAAGAGAAAATTTTGAAGTTATTCCATTCACAGCCATTGTAATGTAACACCAAACAAATTCCACATCACCTCTCCTCCAACATCCTCGGCAAAAAACAAAAACTTACAATTTTGTTTGGTCAGTCATACAAACCCTCTTGCTCCCAAATATCAACAAGAAAGTCAACCATTTCCTATCACAACATATAGTATAAACAGTTAGTGATATGTTCAGGAAAAGGGTGAGATTTCAAGAAGAATGCTAATGATGATGATACACTCTTTATCACACTTGTTCTAACAAAAGTTCTACAATTCGGTTTCATTTGTTTGAAATGACGAAATCATGAGACAGAATCATTAAACAGGATGTGAAAGTGAAATCTTCAAGTTTTTGTAATTTTAAGAAACTGATCAATAAAAGATTGTGTTCAAAAGAATGTGTCAGTGTTTGTTGCTTGCATTTTTCTTACTAAAATATCAGTAGATGAAGAACAAGGTTCAGAAAATCATACTCTCAAAGGAATGCGTTGGGGAAAGGGCTTGTTGCTCCCAAGTAAGGTGTCATAGGTTGCATTGGAACTGTGGAACATAAGTTCAGAATAAGGAGGTTTACAAATACCTCAAAAAAACATTGATGTTCTCCAATTACAATGAGTTTCAACTCAAACATTTGCACAATAAAAGTTATCAAAGTAAAATTATAATTTGTATCAGAGTGCACCACAGAAAGCACTTAAGAAACTGCATGTAAGTTTTGGCTAAAAAGAATAACTTATAAATGAATGCTACAGAAATTTATATGCATTCATGACTCAGCACTTGAAATTTCACCATAGAATGCATATATTTTATTTACCTTATTCTTGGTTCTTGAATTTCTGTGATACTCTCAGACCCTTTTTTTCCTACCCATTGTTGCCTTATCTGGTTCCAGAGAAGAAGCCCTGCATGGATCAAACTTTTCTGTCAGAGAAGAATGAAAACAAAGAATTTATGCATACATATAACAGCAAACTTGCCATGGTTAACAAATTCTGGAGGACCAGTTTGACTGCCTCCACTACTTTGAGGATCAGAAGGATTATTTGATATTCCAATCGATGAGATGCTTCTCTGCGAGTGAGCTTCACTAGGGTCTAATTCAAAGGTGCTGCTGCTCCAGAAACCATCTGATCTTTCCATTCTGGTCCCTGTTTGTTCTTGAGCTCTTAGTCCTTTAGAAGCTTCATCCATTGAAATAATCTCTGGAGTTCTTTTGCAGCACCCAAAACAATCTATGCTCTGTTATAAAGCAGGTTAAACCATTAGCATCATCAACACCAACTATTAGTAACATTCAACCTACCAGCTTTCATTAAAAGATGATGTTGATGATAAAGAAGATTTACTGGTATCAATTATAACACAAGCTAATCAACACAACCTAGCATGAATGTGCCACTCGGTTTATATAGCACTTATCACTATACCTGAACAATAGATTAAAAGGCAAATAAAGAGAGACATAATAGTCTACACTCTTTGTTGTTGGAGATCTCATATCGACTAGAAATAAAATGAGTTTATAGTATATAAGTGGGTGCAAACTTCACCTTACAAGCCAGTTTTGTAAGGTTGAGTTAGGCTTAAAGTCCACTTTTCAATATGGTATCAAAACCATGAGTTAGAGTCTATCCTAACAAAATTTGATATTTGTTAGGTCTTGTTCCATTAGTTATCAGACAGTTTATCAAACCACCCATTAATATCTAGTTCCACGCTTAAGATATATATACCTCAACGTGAGGGGAGTGTGTTGGAGATCCCTCATCGACTAGAGATAAAGGCGAATTTATAGAATATAAGTGAGTGCAAACTCATCTTACTAGCTAGTTTTGTAGAGTTGAGTTTGGCTTAAAATCCACTTCTTAATATTATTGTTCACTTACTAATTATCTTTATTTCACTTGGTATTTGTATTAGAGAGTTTCTCATATCAGATGCACATTACAGATATGAACTTCCTCATATAACTAACTTTTATGTTTTACAATCAATGTCTTACACAACACAAATACATGATTATTTGTAAAATGAGACATTATGGAAAAATGCTCTCAAAACTTAAATGTAGCTATCAAGTTCAAACCAGTACTACATATAGTTTTTCCCTTTTCCTGTCAATTGAATTTTCAATTGGCTGAATTTACAAATGAACAAGAAAAAATTGAAGCAGACCTATGCCTAAAACAGCTACAAGGCTCACTGCTACAGATATGGAAGAGAAAATCTATGTGTAGTAAGTGTTTTGACAAGATATCAATGGAAGAATATAGGAAAAACCCCTATTCCCAACATAAAAATAAGCATAAAATAAGTCTCTTACACAGAAAATCCCCTTGCATTTGAGCTTTAACCTATCCATGAAAGAGAGCACAAGAACACGAAACCAAGCACCACAAAACACTGAACATGAGGGTTTCTTCACAAAGCATCTAACAAACGGTGCTTGAAAGCAACCCCTAGAACACATTTCTGTGATGAAGCTCTATAACAGAAGCAAATTGTATGTATCTTATGCAAACTTCCAAAGAATCCAAAGAAAGAATGACAAACAACAAAAAGCCCCATCAGGCTACACTGTTTACATATCTTATGCTTGCTTAAAAACTAAGCAAGTGCAAGCAAAGATTCCAAAACGTGATTAAAAAAGTATTACAAACTACAGAGAAGAACCTTAACATACCCAGAAAGATTAAAAGATGCAAAGCAATCAAAATTTCAATTTTCTAGAAATTAGTCATACAAAAGTAGCAATATCACCTTCATCAAGGCAACCAGTGACTTTGGATCTTTCAGACCCATTTTCACTCATTGTTAGACAAAACATCAAAAACTCACTTGGTGAAACAAAATCAAACAGTTATAAATAACACATTGGAAAAGTTATTTTCTTACAGATTAAGTAATAAGTGGGGCAGTAGAAGTGACATTAAAAATTGAAAATTCAGTACCTTTTTTCCTTTTTTTTTCTCTCAGCTGCCAAACCAAGACAAAAACAAATACAGTAAAGAACTCACCCCATGGACGCCAAAGACCAAAGGTGGAACGTACCTAAAGAGCTGCATTTGCACAAGTCAAAGAAGAACAGATTTTTCACAAAAATAAAAAATGTGAATTCTTGAAGGGGAGAATTCAGTGCTGCATGCAGATTAATAGCATTAAATAAATAAAAAGTAGAGAATTTCTTGGACTTTAATAAAAGAAAAGAAAGGAGGAGAGACATAAAAGCTAGCAAATATTCGAGATGTTTTGTTCTTGAAAATAATCAAAGAGGGGCATGTTTGGTTGCTGAGAAATTGTAAGCGTACCTAAAACATGATATTCTCACCCTTTTGGTCGGAAACACAATCAAATGAATCTTTCTGTCACGTTTTGATTATTCTAATTTTGGATAAAGAAGGTTGCTTAAGAATTAGAGTGCAAATGGGTTGGAGTTACTGGAATTTTTTTCAGTTTGATTCAAATTAGAGTTTTAAGCCTTTCCCACACAAAAAAATTATAGATTAAAATTAATGAGAAAGTTTCAGAAATTAGTTTTCATTTAATTAAAAAACTTTTTTTTTTCAATTTTATCTTCCAAAACTCTTTATGGAGATGATTTCGATTTTTTTTTTATCACCTATCTCTGCCATTTTTGCCATCTTAAAGCTTTAATCACTATTCTTTTTACCCATTTACAACACTCTCATCCCAAAGTTCCAATCATCTTTTCTAGTATATTCTTATATCAAAATAGCTCAACAACCTTCACCTTTTTTTTTTCAATCTTTGTTCTTCACCACAGCTCCCAAGATGATTAATAGAAGTTATAAGATTGAGATTAAAAAAATATGTAAGTGAAGAGAAATAAATATAAATTGTTGGAATTTTTTAATACAAATGTCAAATTAAATATTTTAATTGACAACATTTGGAATATTTCAAAATACACATGATGAGTTTCAAAATATTTCTCTTACATTTATAATAAATGTTACCTTAGGAATAGTTAAGTAACACTTTTAAAAAATGTTACCATAACTGATTAAAAATGTCTCTATAAATATTGTTACTACGATATTGTAACATTTTTAAATTGTAACATTTATTAATATAAATAAATAATTAAGTTTTCATTTCTTTACTTTCATTGTAATATTTTAAAATGATAACAATAAATTTATAATTAATTAATTTTATTATAACATTGAAATAGTTAATATTAATTTAAATTTTAATATTTTAAAATAATATTTTTATTTATTTAAAAGTAAATTTAAAGTAATATTATAATTTATTTAATAATAATTTAAATTAACAACAAACCTCAGATATTTAAATTCTACATCTCCCAAAATAATTTTAAAGTAATATTTTAATTTATTTAAAAATAAATTTAAAGTAATATTATAATTTATTTAAAAGCAAACATTAAAAATTACTTTTAGATCTTTAAGGTCTACAATGTTCCAAATCAAACTCTGCGTTCTTGTCCCTTAAACTCTCTAACATCTTTTTTTACTTCAAACTCTTGGATTCTACTTTGTCTCAATGTTGTCCTTCTTTCTTCAAATCTTATGAGGTGCGATTCTGTCACCGTTGAGTCATCTTGTCGTCATTGCCATCTTCAGGTAATATTATTATATGTAAAAATCTTCTTTCGACACGTCTCTTTTAGTTTCGAAATTCTAATACTTCTTCTTCCTAAGTTTCTTTCAGATTTCTTCTTTTTAATTTTAGTGTATCTCTTTATTACTAATAAATTACGGATTCATTGGTTTTAATTTCATAATAGAGCAAATCAGTGAAGGCATCACAAACTAGGAAAGTGTTCTCTCTATTCCTGAAGATATTGTGAAGGTGAGTTTAGTAAATCTCGTTTGTTGTATATTTAACATGAATCACATGCTTGTGTCGAAGACTTTAGAAAAATCTGTTAAATCCCTGCATAACTAGATGCTATATACTTTAATTTCATTCTCATGTCTCTCTCGTGACCAAACTTTTCCATCAAATTTTCACTTAATCTTATAATGCATCAAGAAGGCCACACTTAATTGCATAACATCACAAATATAACCAATATTTGTTGCAAATAAAGAAAGAAACAAATTTTTTCTTTCTTTAATTATGCTATCATAAGAATTCTTAAGCCACGAGATAGACACTTCTCCAGTATAATAATAATAATAATAATAATAATAATAATAATAATAATAATAATAATAATAATAATAATAATAATAATAATAATAATAATAATAATAATGCAGAAAAAATATATAATTCATATGTAAATTTAACAACAAAATGTTTAGCTTGTAGGAAAGGATTTGCATAATTGTAAATACTTACCCTTGTTTTAGCTATGCTCTAAGTTTACATGAATTTCTCTATTCTCATCTTCTGTATTAAATTCAAGAGAAGTTGCATCAAGATTTAAGCATACTTTATAGTAATAATAATGATATATTAAATACTAAAATAATAAAATAATAAAGATCTAATAATGTTATAATATTTTAATTATATTAATTTCTAATTTGCATTTTATCCGATGGATTGTATATTTATATTAAAAGATGAAAATGGGCCTCTTCTTTGACCAGTCCTTGACAGCTTGCACATAGATTAATGCTAGCGGTTTTCGGTCGAAAAGGTTTTTGCAAGTTGAGTTTTCTCTTTGTCTTGAAGTTAAAATTTATGGTCTTGTAGGTGTTGTTTCCGTCACATGTTGAGATCTAAATTGCACTTTTCATAACATGGAACTAATAATCTATTTGATACAAAAAAGTAAACTATTTACAATTTTATAATAACAAACTATATAGTAGTAATTCACAAAATTGTCGTTATCTTAGTCCTTTAGTTTTCACATCATTAATGAGATCATGTTGTGCTTTGATCTGTTCATAGAGTTTCTGTCTCAATCACATGCCTCTTCTTGTCTTTTGTAAGAGCATACTTGCCTCTTGAAATAATATCATATATTATTTCATACACTTAAGAAATCAGTGGTGTTGAAGTTATATGTTTTTTATTATTTGGTTTATGATTGTCTCAAAGTATTGTATGATGTAATGTTTTTTTTCTTTTCTAAGGTAATAGGTTTGCATTGCAATAATAATCTGATTTTCTGAGTGATATATTTTTTGGACCACAAAGCTGAAACAATTATCTAAGTCAATTATGTCTTTTACATCAATTATCTTAACAGTACCTGAAACAATCATCAAGGAAAATTAACAAGAAAACCAAAGTCATGGACAAGAGTTGGATATGTCAACCAAGATCTTCTAGCAGGTACTTAGATGAAGAATTTGTTTTCAGTCACACCCGTCAAGGTTCAACAAGAAAATGGAATAAGGCTAAAGATTAGTGTCTTACTTTTCATGAATGGTTTGAAGATCGAGTAAGGAATTTAAATGTTAGTGAAGATGTTAAATGGTTGTCTAAAGGGCCAAATACAGTTGTGAGAAGATTTTCTGCATATGCAATAAATGGCTATAAGTTTGTCATTGAAAGTCATGAAAGAAAAACACAAAATTCAAGGGTTATGGTTATTTCATCTATAGTTATGTTTAGAAGCAAGAAAGATGAAAATCCCTTGGTAGAAAATGTTACCTATTGTGGAGTTTTGAAAGATATAGTTGAATTGGATTACTATGGACATTTCAAGTTTGTGTTGTATAAATGTGATTGGTTTCAAATTAAACAAGATGGTTTTGGATTGGTACTCATAAATTTTTTAAGGTTGATCTATGAAAATGATCCCTTTGTATTTGCATCTCAAGTAAAGCAAGTGTATTATACAAAAGACCCAAATGATGATTGGCATGTTGTTACTAACACCACCCCTAGAGATTTGTTTGATATATATGGTGATATATAGAATGGTGATGTGGAAAAGCACTTGGATGATCAATTAAGAAGTCTAATGTTTGATCGATTTACAATTAATGAAGATGAAAATATTTGGTTTAGGGACGATGTACCTGGAACAACCATTGATGCAAGTTTAACAGATGATGAAGAAACTAGACAAGAGTCACTTGATGATTGAGTTCACAATTTAAATTACTTATGTTTTTATTTTTTTACAGTGGTACAATAAGGGCAAGAGGTAAGGTTTCATGGGATGTCAGTTCAATGGAAGATATCCTTAATGATCAAGAAGTTCAAACATACACCAAGAAGCATAAGGCTTCATGGCCAAGTGGATCAATGACTGAAATTCTTAATGAGCTAGATGAGACAACATTAAGTCCTTGCCCAACACCCTTGGCACCCTATTTGATTAAAAATGATAGTAAGTGTAAAGTACTTGATAATATATATTCTTTAGAAAAAAAATATAAAAATAAGATTATTCTTTTGTCATTTATTATTACAGTTCTTGGTCTTGTTATCAAGAAGAAAAGGGATCCAACAAAGTGTCTTAAGACTCATGGTTTGAGTTATGAAGATCGCATTCAAGTTAGACTAAATATTCTTGGCCAACCTATTGGTCAATATAGAGCTGCCTTGAGCTCTTATTTAGGAACATTGGCTAGGAATGCACACATTTCTCCTTTGACATACACAACTTGGAGAAAGTTGAAAGATAACTGGGAGGATATATGGCAAACAGTCAAGTTATCATTTGTTTTTTCTTATCATTTATATATCATTTTGGCTGGGTTACTTTGTTACTTTGTGATTTAAATTTTTCCTTTGCTCATGTGGTGTTTTTATTTTAAAGGAACGTAGTGAGAAGAATAAAATTAGCAGAGCAAAGTATACATTTGTCCATACCACAAGATAAAAAACTTTTGCAGAAATTCATGAAGAAAAGGTAAGAAGACTAGTTAAGGACCATTTTTCTTGTGCTTTTGTAGGAAGATTGGTTGAACTAATCTTATATATTTTAATTTCAATAGAGGATGGAGAATGTTGATGCTAAAGAGCCCTCCCGTGTAGAAATGTTCCTTTTGACACATAAGCCAAAAAGGATGGAAATAAGACAAATGATGGAACAAGTAGAATTGTTGTATGAACATCTCTATCTTTTATCCTTAATTTTGTTTGACAAATATATATTCTTTCAAATTAAGTAGATGTGCTTGGATTTTCAATTAGAGCTTGAGGAGGCCATTACTTTACACCCTGAAGCAGAAGAAAGCACAACTCAAGATGATTTATTTTCCCAAGTCTTGGGTAAAGAGAGATCTGGCTTTGTACGCACATATGTAAAAGGGGTTGCACGTACAAATTTATGGGGAACTAAGTCTACTATTGAAACCCAAAATATAATAGATGAAGTAAAAAAGGAATGCTAGAGTAGAGATGCAAGTAAAATTACAAGAACAAGTGGAAGCCATCAAAACTGAAATGTTTACTAGTTTTAAAACATTTTTAGCTCAGCTGCAGACATGCTTTGCAACACTAGCAATTCCAGATTTTTCTAGCATGTGGAATCCAAATATAAATGAAAGAGATATAAAGGTATGTTTTTATTCAACATCATTTTTGGTCACTGTTTGTTCACTTATTGTAAATATATGCAACCTTGTAAATTTGTTTCATTTTTTCTCTCCAAATTTATGACAAAATTAACTCTCATAGGACGAAAAAGCGAAAGGAGGAAAAAACTCAAAGGAAGCATGTTGAAAGGTAAATTCATCACATCTAACATCAATTAATTATGTTTTTAGTTTGCTAGTGAATTTTTAAAATTGAAGTTAATTATCATTTTATAAATTTTATAGTAAATCAAAAGAATCTAAAGCAAAGAAGGCCAAAGTTTTAAAAGATTTAAATATGCTCGAGCATCATCCTCCCACTATGTCTCCCAATATGATAATTTTTATTTGTTTCTTTACATTTTATAATAATACTTCTTGTTTATGCATGTTTTCCTCTTCCCTTATTATTCATTTATTCATTTTTTTAGTTAATCATTTTCCCTTGCCTGTATTGTTTATACTTCAAGACGTGATTCATATATATTTAATCATTTTCTCTTCCCTATATTGTTCATTTTTTAGTGTATTTTCTTGTTGAGATTGAGATTGAATATATTGCTTGATGTGTGTATTGAATATATTGCTTGACGTGTGTTAGGGACTAAGTCATAAATATTTAAACAAAAAAAAAATTGTGTTGATTTTAGTTTATGTGCTGAATTCACATGAAAAATGGGAAGAAATAAGGACTTTGTCATGGTTGTATACATTGTTTATATTAGCAATTTGTTGAGTTACAAACTTTGTTTTTCTTATTGTCGCAGACTTTATTGTTGATGCCTAGCATGTCATGATGCTAGTGCAATTATGTGCTTGTTTGTAGCATTTTATGAGACAATAAAATTGTATGGAGAATTTTATGATACACTAAAATTGAATTTTACCTAAATATTATCGTAGGATTGTTTCAATTTTACAAAAAGTGTATTATCCTTATTTCTAGATAGATAAATTAGTAACAATTTTAAAATTTTACAAAAAGGAATTTCATAACATTTCTTAGTTGTTGTAAAATAAGATAATTGGTAACATTCATTTAAATATTATAAAATATATAGGTAACATTTTCATTAAATGTTAGCAAATTTATAGGTAACATTTTTTCAAATGTTACAAAAAAATGAAATTTGCAACATTTTTCAGATGTTAATAAAGATGCCAATTGGTTACATTTTTAAAAATGATACTAATAATACGTAAAAATATTACTAAAACATTTTGGTAACATGCACTATAGATAATATCTGTATAAATGTTACCTTTGCAAATGGTAACATTTTGAGGCTTTAGCAACATTTTTTAAATGTTATTGAAAGTAATATATGTAGTAATGTTATTAAACCCTAAGTTTACTTCTGTTAGCAATAACATTGGTTTGATCGAGTATAGGAATGTGAAGATAATAGTTTGTTTTGAGTAAGTTGTGTTTGCGTAAAGGAGCATGAGTTCTATGCAATAGATTGTTTTGAGTAAGTTATGAAACTAGCATTTTATTTATAGGTAAAATAATTACAAATAATTTTTGTTCCCAAAATTCAGAGAATATTTTAGTTACAAGAATAATAACAAAATATTACAAAGATAAAAATCATACAATAGATCTTCCCTTTTTGATAATAAAATTTAATCTAAATATAGGATATATTTAGGCCAATTTTTGGATCCATAACGACTAGAACTATGCAAGGTCATTCTTAACATATATTTAGTCTTAGTCTCATCAATATAAAGTTATTTGATTGTTATATGTGCATTCAATGCAACGTAAATTGTCTTGTTTTTTCTATTACCTTTCGTAACATTGATAAATTTCAATTAATTACGAGTTTGCTAAAATATATAATCAACTATAAAAACTTATTTTGTTAACAATCAAGTGTGGTGTCAACAAGTTGTTAGTCAGTATAGTAAGCAATTTAGATATCAATTTACAAAATAAACAAAAATTATTGGTTACTAAAATAGACATTAATATGAATAAAAAATTATATTTTGTTGCTAAATTGGTCATTAATTAAGTTGAAACTAATTTAGAAACTAATTTCTTTGGTAGCTAATCTTTTGTAACCAATGTCCTCTAGTAACTAAAACCTTGATAGCTAAATTTTAGAAACCAAATTAGAGACTAATTATAATTTTCATTCATAATAATGACTAATTTAGTAACAAATAATTTTTTATTTTGTAGGTTGGTATCTAAATTGATCGCTAATGTGACTAACAACTTTTGATACTAAAATTGGTTGTTAACAAGACATTTTCTAGTGATCTGTTCTCTTAATTTTATATGTAAATTGAATTAATTTACTTATACGTAGTTTAACTAAATTTTCTTACAAATGTTTAACTTACTTAAGTGCTAATTTAAAAATTATAATTGTGAAATTAATATTTATTTAAGAAATATTTTAATCAATATTTAAAATTTGTTATTTAAATATTTTTTCAGTATTAAAAATGTTTAATGTACATAATTAATTTTAATTGAAACTTAAACTTTAGTCAACATCACCCTAAACTCTTATATTTTGAATCTTAACCATGAAAAGATACGAAGAGGCGGAACTATATGGTGACAGGGGAGCCAGGGCTCCCCCAATTTTTTTTTTGAATTTTTTTTATATATATTTATATATTTTTTAAAATTATATTTATATATTATTTATATTAAGTTTATGTAATGAAAAATAATAATAAAAAATAAAATAAAAAAATTAATGGAGACATTGATTTATAAAAGAGATTAAGATTTTTTTCTGCCTATAAGATCTTTCTACCATGTAAATTATCATGAAAGTCTGTGAAGAGAAATAAATACAAAGAGATAGATTGGGAAATAGAGGTTGGGAAATACATAGATTGAGATTAAAGTATATTTTCTTGCATGATCTCTCACGTATCAAAGTTAGTATCTTATTATGATTTATGTATGTTAAATTTATGATTCTTTTTAGGATGTTTATCCCAAATTAATATAAATCCTAATTATGATTTTAGGGATTCTTTTATGAAATTGGTATGAACCCTAATTA
>Ga0209389_1002578_pt1 | contig 14050 bp, 16 predicted proteins | sample CowpearedBW_FD_187526 | JGI IMG/M metagenome (GOLD analysis project Ga0209389, IMG submission 187526) | Root nodule microbial communities of legume samples collected from California, USA - Cow pea red BW (SPAdes) (version 2) | ecosystem: Host-associated > Plants > Roots > Nodule | place: USA...
CACCTTTGCCTTATCTTGCTTGCAAGTGGAGGCACCATCACTCATCTCTAGGGCTTGGTTGGCTTAGATCCCCCCCTATGAGTGGCGTGCTTCTTCCATTCTTCATCTTCTATGCTTTCAATTTTTATTGTTTCTTCTTTTATTTTGCTCTTTAAGTGTTGTTATTGCCGTGTGTGTTTAAGCTTGAATTCAACTCTCTTCTTCCTTTCATGAGCTTGAGAAATGAACCTTCACATCTAGATAGCATGCTATCTTAATGTGCAGTGGGAATTTTCAAAAAGCTTTCTTAAACAACTTCACCATATTCATAACTCTAAAAGGAAACAAGATAATCCTTCATCATGGTGTAGTTGCGAAATATGTGGAGTGATAACGGACATAGGATTGTTATTTTAAATGCTTTGATTTGAGTTTGACACTAAGTCTGTATTAATCTGTACTCTATTCACATTCTTGTTTACATAGGATTGTCGGCTCTTTAGCTTAGTGCTGACCAGTTTAGATAATATGTCGGCTCTAACATTTTTAGATCTGGGGATGTGTTGGATGCAGACTCATTCAAAAGCAGATTGGATGACGTTTCAAATCAGGTGATAGTATTGTAGGAGGGTAGGGTCTTTGATCTAGAACTCGTCATTTAGATGGCCCACTGTGAGTTTGGAATCGGTTTTGCACGTCAGTGTTTTGACGCTGACTTCACAGGTGAGGGATAGGCCAACGAGGATGGCTTCGTATTCGGCTTGGTTGGTGGATGTTCTGAAGGCGAAGTGGAGGGATTTTTCCATGAGGATGTCGTTGGGGCCTTCTAAGACGATGTCGACATCTGCTCCTTTTGAGTTTGAAGAACCATTAACGTAAAGTGTCCACTGGTCCTCTTCAGGGGTTCGTTGCAGATCGTTAATGAAGTCTAGGAGGCATTGAGCTTTGATGGGGCCATGAGGTTCGTAACGGATGTTGAACTCGGATAATTCTACGACCCAAGACGACATGCAACCGGCAAGGTCTGGCTTTTGAAGTATCTTCTAGATGGGGTAATCGGTTTTGACGATGATGTTGTGGTTTTGGAAATAGGGACGTAGGCATCGTGCTGCGTGTACTAGTGATAGGGCTACTTTGTCCATTACTGGTATCTGGTTTCGGGATCATGCAAGGTTCGGCTGACGAAGCATACAGGGTGTGATCTGTGGTGGTGATGTAGACGAGTATGGGTTGATGAGTGTCCAGCTTATGGAGGATGGGTGGTGAAGTTAGGGTGTTTTTGAGTTTTTGAAAAACTTGTCGACATTCGTCGTTCCACGAGAACTTGGCCGATTTCTTGAGTAGTTGAATGATGGGTTACGTTTGCTCGGCCCGAAGCGAGAGATGGCGGTTAGACGACCAATGAGGCGTTGTACTTCTTTGACATTGCTGGGGATTTTCATCTCAATGATTGCATTGCATTTTTCGGGGATAGCCTCTATGCCGCGTTTTGTGAGCAAGAAACTAAGGCATTTACCATGATCGACACTGAAAATGCACTTTTCGGGGTTGAGGCAGAAATTGTACTACCGTAATGTAGAGAAGACGGTGGACAAGTCTTGAGCGTGTTGGTGATGAGTTGGGGATTTGACAACCATATTGTAAAGGTATACCTTGACACATTTTCCCATTATGTGGCTGAAAACCTTATCCATTAGTCGCTGATACGTTGCTCCTGCATTTTTGAGGCCGAATGGCATAACTTTGTAGAAGTAGTTGGCGTCGTCTATAATGAAGACGATTTGTTCGTGTCGGATGTGGCCATGGGAATCTGGTTGTAACCAGAGTATGCATCAAGAAAATTGAGAAATTTATTACCGAGTGCACCGTCAACTAGCCAATCAATATTGGGTAAGGGGTAGGCGTCCTAAGGAAAGGCTTTATTTAGATTCGTGTAATCGACGCAGATTCGCCACTTGCCGTTAGCTTTTTTGACCAAGAGTATGTTGGAGAGCCAGGTGGTGTAGTGGGCTTCTTCGATAAACCCTGTGTTGAGTAACTTGTCGGCTTCAGTCTTGGACGCTAGTCGACGTTCTTCACCAAGCTTTCATTTCTTTTGGGAGACATATCTGGCATCCTTGTAAATGGAAAGTTTATGGGTTACGACTTAAGGGTCAACGCAGGGTAAGTCAGCGGCGGACCAGGCAAAGAGGTGAGTGTTGCTGATGTGGGTAGGTGTAAGGATTTCGCGTTGTTCGGGTTATAAGCCAGTGCCTAGTTTCATGGTGCATCCATTAGGGAGTTCCAGTGGTATAGTTTCATCGACAAGCTCGAGGCGGGCATCCTAGGCTACTCTAGGGTCCAAATCATCTCCAGATAAGGCTATGTCAGAGCCGGGTGGACGTTCAATATGATTGTTTTGAAGAAGGGGAAGTTGTGGGCATAGGCTGGTCATATAGCATTCGTGCGCGAGCTGTTGGTCACCGTGGATGGTAAGGACGTCTCCGGATGGGGCTGGAAATTTCATGGCCAGATGAGGTGTGGATACGACTACGCCGATAGTGTTGAGGGATAGTCGGCCGAGAAGGACATTATATGATGTAGGCACATCGACGACAAGGAAACGGATAGGGATTGTCTTGGTTTGAGCGTCGTCACGAAAGACAATATGAAGGTCAATGAAGCCGTGGGTGGAGACCTTTTTCCCTGAGAAGCCATATATGGGTTCATCGTATGGAAGCATGGCGGTGGTGGGGAGCTGGAGTTTCTTATATGTTGCCCAATAGAGGATGTCAGCTGAACTGCCTTGGTAAATGAGGACTTTCTTGACGGCATAATTTTCCAATTCAACATTGATGACCATGGGGTCATCCCGCTAGTGATCGAGGCCATGGAAGTCATCGTCTGTGACGGTTATGGGAGCCATGTGGCGTCTGTGGTGGGAATGGGTTATGTGGTTGATGGATTGGAGGTGGCGGAGGTGTTTCTTTCTAGCTTATGAGGTGGATCCTCTACTAGCGAAGCCGCTAGAGATGGTGTTAATGGTGCGGCGTAGTGGGGGTCGGTTGGGGCAATATCAGTGCGAACAAGCCTGGGGCTGACGGCTAGTGGGTTGGCTAGGACGTTTGTCGTGCCGAGAATTGCGGGGAGGTCGTCGGTGGTCGGATCGTCAAGGGTGGTCGTCTCTGCGGATGAAGCGGCGGAAGTGGCCAACACGAACCAATTCTTCAATCTTGTCTTGGAGTGCTTTGCATTCTTCTGTGGTGTGGCCGTTGTTTCGGTGATAGCGGCAATATTTAGTCATGTCTATGTTTGGGGGAGTGGACGTCTTGCATGGTGGTGGGATGAGATCGGCCTGTAGAGCTTCATCAAGGAGATGGGATCGAGGAACATTTAGAGGTGCGTATCTGGTGAAGCGGGGTTGCCGGGGTTCTCTAGGACTAGGCTCAGGTCGAGAAGGTTGTGTAGGGGAGGTTGCCGTAGAGGGTGTATAAACGTTGCAAAATTTTGTGTGGAGAGTTTGCATCTCTTCCATGCGGATGTAGTTTGCGGCGTAGAGCTTCAATTCATGCATGGAGGCAGGTGGGTGGAGGTAGACATTGTTGACGAAGGGGCCGGGTTTGAGAGTGAGTGCCATAAACCGAAATAACATTTCCTGGTTAAGGTGTGGTGTGCGAAGAGCAGCCTTACTGAAGCAATCGATGAAAGCCCGCTGACGCCAAAAAGAGAGATGGTTATAGTTTGATGTGGGCCTGGCGCACCTACCCGTGTCGCTAGGCGCTGTATCAGTAGCATAACCCCTCTGGTTTTTAACACCTCAATCAGTCTAATTTGTTACATGGCTCCATTCCAAGCGCCCAAATAAGGACTCCTCTATGGAATGCACATTATGGTTAGTCTACAACTATCATAACTATCAAGCACCTAAACTCTACAATGGCCAAACCATCGATTCAAGTTTTCACAGTCAACACTTCAATACCTTCCCTCATGCTACCAAGTATACTTCTCTTAACTAAAATTTTTCCCTTCTCCCTTTCTTCCTTTGATGATCCATTCAACACCATAAACTACCATCCTCACAGTTAATCACCATAGTATGTCGTCCCCTCCTATGTTACCAATTATCGTGAACCTCACACACTCCAAATCCTCCCTCAGTTTTTGTTTCCAAAATCTCGCAGAACTGCCCCTTGACCGCACTATCGCCTGGCGGCGCCTTGCTTGCCGCTAGGCGGAGCATCAGTGCCCGCACAAACCAGGCTTATTCATACCTGCGACAAAGTCCTCCCTCTTACCAGTATTCATTCCCAGCACTTATGTTCTCCGAGATATAACAATACATATATAATTGACTAGTTTCGTGCCCTTAATTCAATTCATATAAGCCTCTTGATCTTTACCCTCTTGAGTAACTAGATTTAATTCATGCACGAGTATACCTAGGACTTCACCATACCCCAAATTTCAATTGATTCTAGACCAACAAGGTATCCAATAAAAGTTATACAAATCAATTTCAGAACCAACGATGGTTCTCATACATACAGCATCAAAACCATGAAAATAAAACGCGAACAGTGTCGCGCCGCCTGGCAGAAATTCATCGCCGCCAGCGGTAGGGGATGAACCGCCAGGCGGTTTCTAGAAAAATCCAGAAACTCCAATCAAATAGTGCAGAAACGATACAGGGACTATGATATAATTCAAGGCATTATACAATTATTCAATTATAATCACAAAAGACCGAAAACAACTCCCCTAACCTGGAATTTGCTTCAAATTTCAAATTAGTGTGAGTGTACTCCAATCAAAAATCTCATTGCCCTTGCTCACACTCCCACGCTAGTTTCTTCTCCTCACTTTCCCTCTGCTTTCAGTCCCAATTCACCAGAACCTTTTGTCCAAGTCTCCCACGTACCACAACACCTCTCCTTTCCTTAATTCACTCTCTCTTTTTGGCTTATGAGTAATCTATTCACTCATTCACTTCCCAAAACGAAAATTACCTTAAATGGGGTTTAAGTGGATCATCAATCTGATTTTTCAACCCCCTAGACAACTAGGTTAAGCTGCCCTTTTCAAATTCCATGCAAAAATAAAATTAGGTCAAAAAAAGAGTTTAATTGGGTTCTTAGCAAGACTTGAACCCACAACCAATAAATTAACAATTCAAGTACATAACCACTCAACCAATTCATATTTCATGATAACTCCTACAATTCTAGGAATTTATCATTTCACTACGCATTCAATATATAAATATACAAAAACGCATAATTTAAATAACATCCAAGTGGCACACATAGGACTTGAACCCAAGTCCTCACACACAATAAAGTACTCTCAACCACTTGAGCTAGTACTTTTCCGCGTCATAGTTCCTCACATTAATTACTTTAAATGTTCCTATTAACTACCATAATTAAATAATTAATTAAATAACTATTTAATTTTTCTCGGGTCTTACAACTGCGGGTAGAAACCATCTTCGAGAGAATGCGGGTTGGTCCGTAAAGTATTGCTTCGTACCCCACGGTGGACGCCAATTGTTCCTGCGGAGAACAAATAAGAGATGTTAGACACAAGCATTACCTTACCTCAACCTGCAATCTTCTCAGTAGGCTTCCTCCCGGCTGGCATATGCTATCTGTAGCTATCTCGGTTTGGACCCGAGAGGGGTTACTTGAGGAGAAGACTTTGACGCTTAAGTCAGCAAAAAACTCTTAGAAAGTCAAATCTCGTAATTAAGGGAGTAATGAATGCGTACCTTTAATTGCCGGGGTGCATGCATAGTTATAGATTATTAATTATGTCTGGCCACGTCATGGGCTGGGGCCCTGTTTGGGCCTTGCCCTTAGTCCAGGTGTAAGACCCAAGAAATTTAAATAATTAAATAAATAATTATTTAATAAATGCGGGTAGTGGAAGCCTCTATGGCATTTAATGTTATTTGTTGTGACGTGGAAAAGTGCTAGCTCATATGGTTGAGAGTACTTTAATTGTGTGAGAGGACTTGGATTCGAGTCTTATGTTTGCTATTTGCGTGTTGTTTGAATTATTTTAATTTTAATGATATGCATGAGTATGTTGAGTGATAACATAGTTATAGAATTATAGAAATTATCACAAACATGATTTGGTTGAATTGGTTATGCATTTGTCTTGTGATAGCATGGTTGTGTATTCAAACCTTGCTGAGAACGAAATTGATTCCTTTATTTTTGCTAATGTAATTGTGAGTTGAATGTGAAAGGGTGGAGAAACCTTAGAGACATTGGGAAGCTAAGAGCAGGAAAGAAAACAACCCAAAAAGAGCTATGAAAGGCAATTATAAATAATTAAAAAGCCTTTTTCGTTTTTTTTGCCATTAACCATAATTAGGGTCATATAGAAAAGCAAAATAAAGCAATTAGAAGGGTTTTGAGACTGGAGGGGAGCACGAATTTTGAGTGGAAAAGGTGAGTTTGGAATTGAGAGCAAAGTTGCGCTTTGTTTTGGGAGAGCAAAGGAAGGTTCTTAGGTACCACAAAGCCGAAGTTACAAAACCATTAGAAGCAAGGGTTTTCAGGTTAGGGGAGCTCTTTTCCATACATTTACATGATTGATGGGAATTTTCGTGTAATATGCAATGATTAATGTACTTTTGCCATGAAATTTTCATGCCAACATGCTGTGAATTGGGGTGTTTGATTGCTTTGATGTAATATGATTAAACTCTTATGAGATTGCGTGAAAATTAGGGGGTTTTGATGTACTATTTATGGTTCATGGATCAATTTTGCATTTTTGGGGTTCAATTTGGTGTCCAAATCATGCTCATAATGTTTGTACTTTGTGATGAATTACTTAGCATAAGGGAGTGTGGTTTTGGCATTTGGTTTGGTTTCTGCGTGCGTAACAGGGAGAAGGTCTGCTATTCTCGCTCAAGCTACCTAGGCTCACCTAGGCGAGAATAGCAGAAACACAAAATCTGGTTTGTGTTCGAGCATCTCACTCAGGCGAGAGCAACTCGCCTAAGCGAGGAGTGGCGTAGTTGTGGGGTTGTACTAAAGCATCTCACATAGGCGAGGAGCCCATGTTTTGGGCGAATGAGCATCTCGCTCAGGCGAGTTGTTCTCGCCTAAGCGAGAAATTGTGAATGGATGCATGTTGATGTTCGACTCGCTGCCTAGGCGTGGGAAATTTTTGATGAGCAAGGGATGATCTCGCCCAAGCGAGACCTCGCGTTAAGCCTTTGAAGCACACTCGCTCAGGCGAGGAGGATTAGCTTAAGTGAGACAGGCCTGGTCTCTTAAGCTAAGGCTTCTAGCCCAAGCGAGTTTAGTGTAGTTTGAGTGTATTATTTGTACGCATCGATGCGAACGTGGATCAAGAGATGTTGTGCCATGAGCGGGTAGGTTCATGGATGGTGGTTGACATGTGATGGTATGAGCGGTGAGGTTCATACTCAATTACTCTCCTGTGGGGATACAAGCGAGGTAGGTTGGTATGTTCCGTGCTCACAATTGAGAGATGCTGTGTGCGGGGAGGTACGTAGCTAGTGGATCACATGTGTTGGACTACGGGCTGGCAGGTCCGTAGAGTAGGACTACGAGAGGGGAGGTTCGTAGAGGCAGGACCATGAGCGGGCAGGTTCGTGGGAGAATCATGAATCCTGAGTCCATGGCTAACTTTGTTGTTAAATTGGAGGTTTAAAAGTCTTGGGGGTATTAAGGATGTGACCATGGTCTAACTATGACAATATAATTGGGTGTATTTATATTATTTAATTGATATGTTTCTTATATTCTTTTGATCTCACCCTTTCTGTTTGTGCTTGGCGATGCTCGTGTGATTCTTTACACAGGAGCAGTTGATGATACAAGTGATGCTGCTAACACCTGAGGCGGAGAGAGGGCTAGCTTGGGGATTTTGAGCTAGGGATTTTCTTATGATTTTCATTGTCTTGTCGGATTTTGGAACTTGTAATAAAATTACTATTTATCGTTATTTAAATTATGGCACGATTAATAATGTTTTAAATTTCCCGCGTTTTGGGAATAATGAAGTATAACTTTTGAATTTATCTATTCTTATTTATTTTATTGATTTATTTTAATCAAGTAATTTCTAGTGGGGATGTTACACCAGGTCACTTAGTTCGATTATCGTGGGCTTTAGGGTTTTTCTAGTAATGCTAAGAATTTGTCAGGTTCTCGCTTAGTTTCCTTAAGTTACCGGCTTAGGCCAGTTACTTCTTTAGCGGCTTAGGCCGATTGCTCTTATAGTGGCTTAGGCTAGTTACTTTTATTTTCTTGGCATATGTATGGTGATTATTTGTGTCCTTGGAAGCTATGTAGACGGACTTTATGGCTATAGTCAGGCTAAGCCGCCTAGGTGTAGTACAATTTTTAAAATAAAGGACAATTTGGTAATCTTATTTTTTCTTGATTTAAATATAATTTTTAATTTATCACATCCATCAAATCACTCACAAACTTCAACAAAATGTACTCTAAATCGACTCACTTTCACCTTTAATCCCCTTAAAGTGAACAACACAAGCTTCACACTCTAATCCACTTGAATTTCTCCTATCCCTCTCCCTCCAATCAACGTTGAGGGAGAGAGGGGAAGGAAGAGGGAAATTCCTCTATTTTTCAATCATCTCTGTTATGCAATGCTTGAAGCGTGATTTCAAGATTACAAATATGTCCGCAATTTATTTTTCAGCTTAATTATAAAAATAATATAAAGGCCTTTGAAATTATTTTTACAAAAACAATTAATAACGAAAATTTGAAAAGTTTTACAAAATAAGGTTTAAAAAGTAATTATAAATTATAATTTTTTTTTATTACATTATTTTATAAATATTTTTTTATTAAAATATGTTATTTTTATTTGTACATTTTAAAAGTATTTTGTGCGACAACTCAAACTTATATAATGATAATTTTTAATTATTTTTAAAATATAGGACAATTTGGTAATCTTGTTTTTTCTTGATTTAAATATAATTTTTAATTTATCACATCCATCAAATCACTCATAAACTTTAACAAAATTACTGTAAATTCACTCACTTTCACCTTTAATCTACTTAAAGTGAACAACACAAACTTCACATTATAATACACTTGATGTCATTCTGTCACTCTCCCGTCAATCAACCTAAGGGAGAGAGAGGAAGGAAAAGAAAATTTCCTCTATTTTTCAATCATATTTGTTATGCCATGATTTGATAGTGATATCAAGATTACAATTATGTCCGCAATTTATTTTTCAGGTTAATTATGAAAATGATGTAAAGATATGACTTTTGAAATTATTTTTACAAAAGCAATTAATAACGAAAATTTTAAAATTGTTATAAAATAAGGTTTAAAAAGTAATTATTAAATATAAATTTTTTTATTACATTACTTTATAATTTTTTTTATTAAAATATGTTATTTTCATTTATACATTTTAATATTTTTTCTACGATAAATGAAACTTATATAATGATAATTTTAATCATATTTAAAATAAAGGACAATTTGGTAATCTTGTTTTTCCTTGATTTAAATATAATTTTTAATCTATCACATCCATCAAATCACACACAAACTTCAACAAACTTTACTATAAATCCACCCACTTTAACCTTTAATCCACTTAAAGTGAACAACACAAACTACAGACTCTAATCCACTTGAATTCATCATCTCCCTCTCCGTCCAATCAACCTTGACAGAGAGAGAGGGGAAGTAAGATGAAAATTCCTCTATTTTTCAATCAACTCTTTTATGCAATGGTTTGAGGGTGATATCAAGATTTTTCAGCTTAATTATGAAAATGATGTAAAAATATGGCTTTTGTAATTATTTTTACAAAAATAATTAATAACTAAAATTTGAAAATTGTTATAAAACAAGGTTTACAAAGTAAATATTAATTATAAATTTTATTATTACATTATTTTATAAATATTTTTTTTAAAATACGTTATTTTCATTTATACATTTTGTTCCTGCGGAGAACAAATAAGATATGTCAGACACAAGCGTTAGCTTACCCCAATCCGCGATCTCTTCAGTAGGCTTCCTCTCGGCTGGTATATGTCGTCTGTGGATATCTCGGTGTGAATTAGTTTGGACCTGAGAGGGGTTACCTGCGGAAGAGGCTCCGATGCTCAAGTCAGCAAAACCTCTTAGAAAGTCAAATCTCGTAATTAGGGGAGTAATGAATGCGTCCATTTAATTGCTGGGGTCCATGCGCATTTATAGGTTATTAATTATGCTTAGCCACGTCATGGGCTAGGCCCCTATTTGGGTCGTAGGTGGGCCTGGGTCTTGGGCCAGGCCTTTTAGGACGGTTATCGTGGGCCCTTAGGGGCCTTGCGGGTAATTCTCTGAACTTGTCAAGTTCTTGCTTAATCATCTTAAGTTTCCGGTCTAGGCCGGTTACCTTTTAACAGCTTAGGCCGGGTACTACTAACTATTCATACATGGTGATTACTTACGTCTTTGGGGACTATATAGGTGGCTTTTATGGCTATAGTCGGGTTGAACCGGCTAGGTGTGGTACACCAGTCCCCTAGTCTTTGGCGGTATATCTATAGCGATTAAGGATGAGAAGTGCGTTTGGCTAGGCCGACTAGATGTGATACACCAGTCCCCCAGCCTTTAAGTGTGAGGAACAGTGTTAAGGCTTGGTATCCGAATAGGTTTGTGGTAGGTGAAGGGATGGCAAATGTTAGACGTCTAATCGAAGGGTTTTTGTGCTGTCATTTTTTAGGGTTGTGACCTTTAGTGTGCATTATGATGCTTTATATGGGTTGTGACTTTTGGCGGGAAAAAGTTGTGTCGTTTGGAATCATCGCTTATAAATGTGGATTTCGTGGATAGTTTGTTTTTGTTGGCTCATTTGTAAGAATTTTGAAATCAAAGATTTGCGTGTGTTAGAACTGTCCGACTAGTCCCTTGTATCTGCAGGCATCTTTCGTTCTCAAAAAGGTATGTCTAATACTAGCGATAATGTGTCGTTGTCATCGTCAAGTAGTGGGAGTATGCAGTCTAGACGGAATATAGGTAGGCGTCTTGAGGAGGGAAGTGTTAGCCCAATCGCATGTTAGGTTGCCGCTAGATGACTTTGCTATAAAGGTGCTCCGCCTATTAAACGTGGTGCCTACTCAACTACATCCGAACAGTTGGGCTTACTTGTAGGCCTTTCGTGTCCTTTGTCAGTCGTTGTATCTGCAGTCATCTCCTTATGCATTTTTATACTTTTACGACACAAGGCCCCGACAACCGATAACATGGCTATCCTTGGTGAGCAGGCCGAGTATTAGCAGGTTGGATGCATTTACGCAATCGTTTAAACACTTCAAGGATGGTTTTTCAAGGTTGTAGTGAAGGAAGGAGGAAGGTTGCATTTCCTCAACGCAGATGGTGTAACATCCCTAAGAAAAACTACTAATATTTAATAAAGAAATTCTGAAATAAAATAAATACCGCATTTAAAATATAGTCATTTCCCAGAAACATGGGAAAATTAAAACCAAAATAGTAACCATAACATAGTTCGAATGTACACAATCGTTCTATACAAAAGTTACTAAAGTTCAGCATAAATAAATTTTACATCCAAATCAACAAAAATAAAATTTCCTTTCAAAAGCCCAAGTAGCCCATGCTCTCCGTCTCTAAGTATCTCCTGGCTCACCTGTCAAATCATCTGCTCCCGGATAACAAATTATCTGATCATCACCACACACACACAGAAAGGGTGAGCTATGCACAATATGTAAACATATACATGAATTAAATATGTCACCCATCCCAAAATAACATAACTTCATAGTCCATCATGAGGCATAAACATGAACTAGGTCTTGGGACTTTACTGTGCTCCCACGAAACTAACTCATTCGTGGTCCAACCCTATGAGCCTATCTCGCTAATAGTCTTGCCCTACAGACTCCTTGTCCGTAGTAAAACATCCAAGTCTTCTCAACTTGGACCCTGGCACGCACGCAATCACCATACTATGGACTTCTCATCCAATAATAGCCGACGGGAACATCACAGTTCCTTGCCCATCGTGCGCCCGACACATGTAATCACCATACTAAGGACTCCTCGCCCATTAGTAGCCGACGGGAACTCATCCAGTTCCATGCCCATCATGTGTCCAACCACCAAGCACATCCTAGACCCCTATTGGACTTAGTCCTCCAAGCCCAAAAGCCACACCACATGCATATACTTCCTATACTTAGGATAAGGTAGCCAAATAACACCACAAGCAATTACAACATGGCAAAATTGCATAAACTCGCATAAGCCAGGGACACTCGCCCAAGCTAAACCCTCAGTCTCGCTTGGGCCTAAGCGAGCTTAAAACCGTAGCATCAATACGCTATCTCGCTTAGGCGAGATCCTCTCGCCTAGGTGAGCCACACAATCGCCCAAAACCACACCCAAACCTCACCTAGACGAGTATTCAACAAAACACACAAGAACACACTTTGAGGACTCGCTTAGGCAAGAGTGTCGGTCGCTCAAAACTCAAAACCTCTCGCCTGGGCGAGATATCGCGCTCAAACTCTCAAGTTCTCCTTGCGACCTCGCTTAGGCGAGTGCCTCTCGCCTGAACGAGAGACCATGTCGCTCAACCCTTTCCTTGGTCGCCTAGGCGAGAACCACGAACCAGAACTCAATGTGAGACTCTGCAACTCTCGCTTAGGCGAGATGGACCCGCTTAGGCGAGACTTGCAGGGTTTCGAGTTTGTTCACGCACACACATCGCCAAAACAATACCAAAACACCAACCAATCATCACCAACACAATATAATGGGAAAAATATATCAGAATCACGCTTTATATCCAAATTACACTACCAAGGTACACTATCTAAGCGTTCACAACCATTCCATACCCAAAAATCCTCATTCCCAAAACATATAATGCATAAAAGGTTTTTGAACCTATAACCATCCAGCCCATTCATTATTTTGATTAAACATACACGAATTCACCACAATCATATTCCAATCGAGAAGGCAATGACACAAAACCACTATGCCAATTCACATTTGGTGATACACTCCAATCAATATAAGTTTACATTACCAATTCCATACTCATACATCTTATTAAAAATAAATAATAAAACAACAACACATAATTGACATACATAGGACTCGAACCTAAGTCCTCACACACAATCAAAGTACTCTCAACCACTTGAGCTAGAACTTTTCCACGTCACATCAAACAATAATTAATGCCATAAAGGTGCTTTCTACCTGCATTTATTAATAATTAATTAATTTTCACGGGTCTTACAATCCCCCCAACTTTAAAAGTTTTCGTCCTCGAAAATAGGACTTACCGGCAAAGAGGTGAGGATAAGACTTCCTCATGAGATCCTCCATCTCCCAAGTCATCTCCTGGGTTGCCTCGTCCCAGAGAACCTTCATCGTCTTCAACTCCTTGCCTCTCAGTTGCTTGACTTGAGTATCCAATATGCGAACCAGTCTAACTAGCATAGTCAAATCCTCGCGTACTTGCACCTCATCTGACTCCAAAACATGATCTCGACTTGCAATGTATTTCCTCAACTGTGAGACGTGGAACACATTATGCAAGTTGGATAAGTGAGGTGGTAAAGCGATCTCGTAAGCCGCTGTTCCTATTCTCCGTGTAATCTGATAAGGCCCTATAAATCTCGGAGTTAACTTCCTTGATTTAAGAACCCTTCCGATACCTGTGGTTGGCGTCACCCGGAGAAATACATGGTCTCCTTCATCAAATTCAAGTGGCCGTCTCCTCTTATCCGCATAGGACTTTTGCTTACTCTGAGTTGCCCTAATCCGATCTTGGATTAACTTGACCTTACTAGTCATCTGCTGCAGGAATTCAGGACCAAGCACAAAGGCTTCACCATCTTGATACCAGCACAATGGAGTTCTACACCACCTCCTTCCATACAATGCTTCATAGGGCGCCATATCAATACTAGAGTGGTAGCTATTATTGTAGGTGAACTCCACCAAAGGTAGCATATCATTCCAGTTTCCCATGTGATCCAGCACACAAACACTCAATAAGTCATCTAGAG
>Ga0209389_1002582_pt1 | contig 14040 bp, 8 predicted proteins | sample CowpearedBW_FD_187526 | JGI IMG/M metagenome (GOLD analysis project Ga0209389, IMG submission 187526) | Root nodule microbial communities of legume samples collected from California, USA - Cow pea red BW (SPAdes) (version 2) | ecosystem: Host-associated > Plants > Roots > Nodule | place: USA...
TTCCAGTGCCTGAAAGAGTCACAAAATAGTCACAAAATCTCAATCCTTCAACATCCAACCAACATAAACCAATCTAACATTATAAACACTACACCACAATTAAAATCCCAATTGTAGTGGCTGAAAAGGTCACAAAACACTACAAAACATGTTGGTTGTCTCCTGTAATTTCAAATTTCAATCCAACCAACATAAACCAATCTAACATTATGAACACTACTACAACAGAAGATAGAAGTCCAAAACGAGACAGTTACATCAGTACAGCACAATCAACTACATCAGAAACAAAAAAATCAGTCATTAAGTTCTCCCATGCCAAGAGTATTTGAAGCATCCATAGAAGAAGGCCCCTTCAATGTTCCATCTTTTAATGTGTGAGGCACTTCATCATCTTGTTAAAACATGACATGTAAATGAAACAAAAAGTTAGAATATCAAAATTAGTGCGAAAAATATAAGATTTTTACTAAATTTAAAATATAGAAATTACCTTCACAAAAGCCATGCATATAACTTACAAATAAGTGCTTCAACACATTCTGGCAACCATCGATTTCTATACTTATTTAAGATTCTTGATCCAATGCTGAATGAAGATTCTGATGCAACTATAGTGATTGGGATACTTAGCAAATCCCTTGCAATCAATGCCAAATCTGTAAAACGTTCACTATGAGTCTTCCACCATCCAAGAACATCCATAGGCTCTGTGAAGTCCATATCTAATATTGGCTCATCCAAATATACATCTAATTGATTCCTTCCCATTTTTACCACAACTTGGAATATACGCTTTTTAATTTCCTAACATGAGAAGAAAAAAAAACAGTTAAGTCAGCATCAAAAATAATAATTAAACTACAAAGGTTGTACTATGGTTAGAAAACTTACATCAAAATGTGGACGTTTGGAGGAAGCAGAAGCTGTTGAGATATTACTACGTCTTGCTTCAGTTGAACTTGAAGTATTTGTAGAAATTGAGAGAAAAGCCTGTACAACTTTTCCTTGATGGTATCTAACTTTGCTTCCCAAGAAAGGGGATCAATATGCTCTAAACAATATCCCAATGTTTCCAACTTCACTATTGGGTCTAAAATAACACCAAATGCAAGGACCTCACTATATTCATCCCAATATTTATCAAATTTGATCATCATCCTTTCAGCCATATGTCTTATAAGGTCATCTTCATCTTTTCCCTTTTCCATTAAAAGAGTTTGAATATCCGCACTTGTAAGAAGTATAAATTGGATGTGGGATAACTTGAGGTAGAAATAAGAGTTGTGATATCATAAAAAGGCATCAAGAAAGTACAAATCTTTTCTGCTCTCTTCCATTTATCTGGAGATGGACAACACTTATAATTCTCATCAACTAAGTGTAAACTTCCAAACACTCGTTGGTATTGAAGGGCACTTTGAAGCATCAAGAACGTTGAATTCCATCTTGTTGGAACATCTAAACACAAAGTACTTTTTGCATCAATGTCCCCAACTTGGTTAATGCATTGCTTAAATTTTATCATTCTTCTCTCTGATCCCCCAACATACTTGATGCTTTCCCTTATTAGATCCACACTGTCACCAATCACCTTCAATCCTTCTTGCACAATGAGGTTTAAAATGTGTGCACAACAATGCACATAGAAGAATTCACCATCACAAAGTAAGGAATTTTGCAAAACAAGCTTCTCTTTTAAGGTTTTAACCAAAACATCATTACTAGAAGCATTGTCCAAAGTGATGGAAAAGATTTTTTTTTCAAGCCCCCACTCATGTAAAAACTCATTTATCTTCTTACACAATTCAAACCCAGTGTGAGGTGGAGGTAGATGACAAAAGTTTAAAATTTTGCTAGACAACTTGCAATTACTACCAACATAATGAGTTGTCAAACATATGTAACCCTCTATAGTAGAAGACGTCCACAAATCTGAAGTTAAGCAAATCCTAGATGGAATGCTTGTCAGCTCTTCCTCCAACAAGTTTTTCTCTCTCTGAAATATTCTCAAAACATCACTCTTAATTGTATTTCTAGACACCAAAATAGCATAATGATTCAAGTAGGTTATCCAAGTCCTAAGTTCTTCATACTCAACAAACTTGAATGGCAAACCATGTCTGATAATAAGATTAGCACACAACTCACGGGACACCATTTGATCTATTTTTTTGGATTTTAAATTTTCTTGCACATCCATCATCATTTGACTCACATCTTCAAACTTGATTTTGTTACATTTTTCAAGATGACGCTTTAAATGAAAGGTCCCATACTTTTTACTCCCAACAAATATTTTTTATTACAACCATTACATTGTGCCCTCTCTTTCCCATCCTCACCGACCCCTATCTTAGTAAAAAACTTCCAAACGTCAGAAGTGGTTGTCTTTTCCTTTTTCTTATTCAATTCAACACTGTCCTTATCCTCAACATGACGGACATCGACAACAGGTTTACTTATAGCTTCACTAATGGGTCTACTAATTGAGTCGTCCTTTATTAATCAATTATCCCGACAACAATGCACTACAAAAAAAATATACTACACCAGTTCCAGTTTCAACAAACTCAATTCACTATAATTTCAAGTAACCTCAATAAAAACATTTTCAGCAAGCTCAAAATGCAACAGGCTTCGGCAAGCTCAATAAAAAACAATTTCAAGTTCAATCAAAACAATTTCAACACATACACACATCAAACAACACATACACATTTTGAACAAAATCTCCAATTAAATACAGTTTCAAGCTCACTCAAAACAACCATAATTACAAACATAAGCCTCTCATACAAAAAAGTACCTGCAATTTCAGTAGCTCATAGCCCACACCCTCCAATAGTTGAAAAGAGCACACTCCAATCCAATATGTGTCACCATTCCACAAATCCAAAGTGATTGCTACTATTTTTCACTACAAATGAAATGAGTAAACAATGTAGACAAAAATTAGGGCCAATGTTTCATTATTTAGGGGAAATGAAAGATCAATTGGAAAGTTACACTAAATCAAAGAACTACGGAGAGGAATTGAAAAAAATTAGGGCAAATTCAAGACAAAGAAACCTACCTCTCCACCACGGTAGCCTTTGTCGCCATTGAAATTGGTGGTCGTCCAAGACAAGGTTCAACAGCATCCCCTACATTCGTGCGAGATTGGCGTCGTAGAGATGAAAATCGAAGAAGAACATGGACGTCGTCACAGAGGAGCTTCAATCAAGAAGAAATCGAAGAAGATGAGATGTTGCTTGAGTGAAGATTGTGTTTGGGTTCGGCTATTCAAGGAGAAGATGTGAGTAACTCTCTCTCTTTCTCACAATCGCACATAGAGAAGAAGGATCTCTCTCTCAATCACAGAAGTGACTTGGAAGTTGGATGGAAAGAAGTAGAAGAAGTAAGTATTATTACTTACTAAATGAGGGGTGAACGGGTTGCGGGTTGGCCCGTTATAACCCTACCAACAACCCGTCGGGTGTAACATCCTAGCCGGAAATTACGTATTAAAAACAAATAAGAAATAAAATATATAAACACCTCATTTATTATCGCAATTTCCCAAGACGCGGGAAAATTCAAACTTCACAAAACGCATAAGTAACGATTAAAATCCGAAATATTCAGTCATTACAAAACCAATTTCTCCAAAATAAAATTACAAAAGAAATTCCATAATGAAGTCTAAAAAAAATTGTCCCATAGTGATCCCCACTCCGTCTCTATGCCTCAGCATGCCCACCTGCATCAACATCTGCTCCCATATAACAAGTTACATGATCATCACCACACACACATAGATAGGGTGAGCTCATTTAATAAATCAAATACACATCATAAAAATAAATTACACATTTCCACATCATATCCCGGGTTAGTATAATCCTTTCCTTTTTCCTTAGATTCTCATTCCCAAAACCTGCATTAGACGTCTATTATTCCTATACCCTTTAGGTGAGATCAATGATCGGTCTTTGTTGCACGAGTGTCTACTCGCCCCTCCGACTACAGGCCACCACCTGATAGTCCACACGTGGGAATAACTTTGCCACAGCATCTCACCGTGACACCAAGTGGAGCTCCCCAAAAAAAACATAAGTTTATAGTTGTCCCAGACTACCAAAACTCTATCAGAATGCACTGAAGAGGGCAATCACCCGAACCTCGCTGTACGAGCCACAACTCGCACACTCCACTAGACTTCCTAAACCACCAGGCTGCAACCTAGAGTGGTCACGTGTTACCCCAATACAAGATACACTCGTAATTGGGCCCCCAGCCAAAGCCTCGCATCATGAACATCACCTAAAGATGTATAGAACCCTTCCTCGCGCACCTTCACTGGACCAAAACTGCCTGGCGCGCATCTCACGCCGCTAGGCAGAATTTAGCTCCAGACCGCTTGGCGGGTATCACGCACCGCCAGGCGCCAAGCGCCTATAAAATCACCACTGCACCATCACTGCCTGGCGGACACTTCCCTACCGCCAGGCGCCTCGTGTTGACACTGGCCCCGCACCACTAAGCGCCATACCAGTAGCGCAATGCTACTGGGTTTTGACATTTTTCTCAGGTCTTAAAAGACCCCAAACATAGCATGCATCATTCTCATACCAATCATAATATTTACATCATAGTATTTACAGACACAATACTATAACCCAAACTCAACATATATCAATAACTCATGCCCAATTCACATATACACATTTAGACCATACCAATTCAATTATCATTTTGCACATTTAATCTTCATCAATTTCTACCCTATACCTGCCACATACACTCAAGATACTCCAAGCATTAGGATCGAATAGTCTAAAATTCATATAAATCATGTCACCACAGTTTGGACATTTTTCTGCTCAAGCAATTCATTCACTCATACTCCAAGCACAACCACACTACCAAGTATTCATAGTTTCACAATTCCAAAACCACTATTCCTTAACAATATAATTTTCTACTACTCAATCATCATCTTATACATAAGTATTTCTCAATCATATAACCCAACCATACATATCACATTATTACAGTTTTCTAATAACTGAAGTTCATATCAGCATGCATATGATTTTCTTACACATATATCTCACACGCACACCACCACTCACCATACACACTGGATTCACACTCTAGCTGGACTGGGGCGCTGCCTAGCAGCAGCTACTAGCCGCCAGGCGGCTCACAACTTCTGGATTCAATCCAGATCCTTCCTGCAACGATGCAAACTCTAACTTTTTCAATTACCACTCTTCTACACGTATTGACATATTACCATTAGCAAACAAGTTGTTCAATTCAGTATTAACTTCCATTTCATTCTTGATATTCCACAGAGTACCAATCAACCCATATGATACATATTATCTTATCTCTTATTCCAGCGTAACCTCACATACCCAATCAAACAAAGATTCATGCAATTTTCGCAACTAGTCAATACAACAAATAATTCATCAAGCCAATAATTCACGCACAATTAGAATTTCAATCCCGTCATCATCACACCACGGAAACATTAACAGACAGAGAAAACTGGGCAACCCAGTTCGTGCCGCCTGGCGATTCTCCTTCGACCGCCCGACGGTTCATAAAAAAAACCCAAAAATGAGCTTAAAATGCATGTGCCGCGTGGTGGCAGTTCATGCGCCGCCAAGCGGTTTCTGGAGAAATCCAGAAAATGTGAACAGAACCAAAATATACAGATTATGCAGTTCAAACATGAATCATAACTCATCCCTACACGATAACAGAATTATAACGCACAACAGGAACTCCCCTAACCTGTTTTCCTCGTTTGGACTTGGAAATTAAGAATTTTTCCTTGGATCACCAATGGACTCCCCTTGACTCTCCTCCAAACCAGTATCCTCTTCCGCCTCAAAACTCACGTTTCTCCTCTGTAAAACCCTCCTCACTATCCGCAACTGTTAGACTTAAAAGTGCTCTCTTTCTCCCTCAATTCTTCCCTTTAATGATACTTTAATGGTGATTAATAAAAAAAACGAAAATGACCTAAAGCTTAGTTTTAATTGTCATTCAATTTGTTATTCTATTTGATTTTCCAGCACCCTTGGCTGCTCCTCTAGCTAGGGTTTCTCTTGCCCCTTCACATTCCTACCAAAACTAAAATTGACAAAAAGAAAGTTTATTGTCTAGTCCAAACCAAGGTTTGAACCCATCTCCACACAATTGCATTTCAAGTGCACAACCAATTCAACCAAGTCGTCTTTCATGATAAAATTCATACATCAAAGATTATATCCCTACTTATCATGCTCCAAGCACATCATCAAAAAAAAATAATAAAATTAAATAACACAAATGGCATACACAGGACTTAAATCCAAGTCCTCTTACACAATCAAAGTACTTTCAACCATTTGAGCTAGTACTTTTCCACATCATGAAGGTGAACATTTAATGTCATAAAGGCTTTTCGTACCCGCATTTATTAAATAATTATTTATTTAATTATTTAAATTTAGTGGGTCTTACATCGGGCCAGCACAAAAAACAGGTCGGGCTGTAGCGGGTTAGAAAATCTGTTCCGGCCCCCCTTTCATGTGTCGGGTTGACGGGCCGGTCCGTAGGGCCCTACCCCATTTGACACCCTTAATTATATTATGCACTCAATTATGGATATCAAACTTTCACCGAAAAAATGATAATTAATACAGTAATATAAAAGCTTAATGAAAATAAAGGAACTATTTTATGTATTTACCACTTTTTTTTTCCTCATAACCTAATCCTTTAGGACAAAGTTTGTTATGCGTTTCCCGTCAATTTTTCATCTCATTTTCTATTGAATTTTCTTTATGTTAGAATATGTGGTTCTCGTTCAATTCCTTAAGCACTAATTATTAATTATTACTCTTTTTAAGTTTTGAAGACTCTTCATATGGCCTATTTACTATTTAAGTTTTGAAGACTCTTCATATAACCTATTTAGTAGTTAAGTTTTGATGACTTTTCATATGACATATTTATTGGTTTAGTTTTGATGCCTATAAATAACATTTTCATGACTTAAAAAAGAACATAGAAAAACATTTAGAGAGACACACTTTGTAATATACACTTGAGTGCATTTTATTGAGGATTCTTGTTCCCATTCAAGAGCTTTGTACTCTTTTTTAATAGTGGAACTTTGTTTATTATCGTCCCATGGTTTTTCCTCTTACATTCAAAAGAGGTTTTTCACGTAAATCCTTGTGTGTTATTTCTCTTACTCTTTTACTTACTTTTTTTAAATTTTCAATTGTCATGATCATGTGCTTTCGCATTGTTCGATACCATAACAAGTGGTATCAGAGCTTTTAGTTAGAAATTCCAAAATGTCTGCAAAATTTGACATTGAGAAGTTTGATGGCAAGATTAGTTTTTCTATTTTGCGAGTCTAAATGAGAGTCGTTCTAACCTAGAGTGGATTAAAGGAGGCTTTAGATGGAAAAGAAAATAAGCCAGCTTTCATGACTGATGAGCAGTGGGATGAGTTGGGTGAAAAGGCACTATCATCAATCCAACTCTCTTTATAAAAGGAGGTTCTCCGTGAAGTATCAAATGAAACAACCACTGCTGAATTATGGCTAAAGTTAGAGACTTTATACATGACCAAGAGCATTGCAAACAAGCTTCGTCTCAAAGAACACTTATATATCATTTGAATGGTTGAAGGTACTCCTATTCAATCTCATATTAATGAGTTTAATTCTATCCTCGTGGATCTGGAAAATATTGATATTAAAATTGATGATGAAGATAAAGTTGTTTTGTTGGTTGTCTCTCTACCTTCTACCTACAAACACTTAAAAGAAATTATGTTGTATGGAAATAATGATACCTAATCTTTTGAGATGTTAAATCTAATTTATTGTCCAAAGAAAAAAATTTGATCTTGAAGTTCATTCTATGGACAAGGGTGAGGGTTTAAGTGTCATAGGTAGAACTTAAGAAAGATGGAGTACTAGTGAAAAAAAGTTCAAATCCAAGTTTAGGGCAAGCAAATCCAACATATTTTGTCGCTATTGCAAGAAACCTGGACACATAATTTCTTAATTGTTTTATCTTGAAGAAAAAAAACAAGAAAAACAAGAAAAAGGAAAAGCCACACAATACCTTGAAGCGGTTAATATTGAAGTTGAATCTGATGGTGACATTACTTTGTTTGTTGTCTCTTCTAATAAGAGGAGCAAAACAGAATGGATCCTTGATTATGGATGTACTTTTCATATGTGTCCCTAGAAGGACTTATTCACTACTTTTGAATCTGTTGATTGTGGTGTTGTCTTGATGGGTAATGATGCCCAATGCAAGATTGCAAGAATAGGTACAATTCAGATCAAGACTGATGATGATGTTGTTAGGACTTTGTCTAATGTTCACTATATACCTGAATTAAAGCGAAACTTAATTTCTCTTGGCACTCTTGAATCTCTCGGGTGCAAGTATTCAGTTGAAGGTGGAGTTTTAAAGGTATCAAAAGGTTCTCTTATTCTCTTGAAAGCTAACCGAATTGGAAGCTTATATGTCCCACAAGGGACTATTGTGATAGGTTCAATAGTTGTATCATCTTCTATGGTTGAAAATGATGTCACTAAATTATGGCACATGCACCTAGGCCATATGAGTGAAAAAGGCATGCATCTTCTAAGCAAGCAAGGATATCTTAGTAAGCATGTCATTGGTAAGTTGGAGTTTCGTAAACATTGTGCTTTTGGGAAACAAAAAAAGGCTAGTTTCTCTACAACAACTCACAGTACAAAAGGTATTCTTGATTATATTCATTTTGATCTTTGGGGGGCTTCTAAAGTTCCTTCCTATGGAGGACGCCGTTATATGATGACTTTTCCCGTAAGGTCTGGGTCTATTTTTTGCGACATAAAAATGAGACTTTCCCCACATTCAAGAAGTGAAAAACTCTTATTGAAACCCAAACAAGGAAGAAAGTAAAGAAGTTCAGAACAAATAATAGATTAGAGTTTTGTAGTGGTGACTTTAATGAGTTCTGCACAAATCATGGTAATGCTAGACATAGAACCATTCCAAGGAATCCCCAACAAAATGGTATTGTAGAAGGAATGAACAAGACTCTACTTGAAAGAGCTCGTTATATGCTCTCAAATGTTGGGCTATGGCATCGACATGATGTAAGACCCGAGAAATTTAAATAATTAAATAAATAATTATTTAATAAATATGGGTTGTAGAAGCCTTTATGGAATTTAATGCTAAATGTTGTGATGTGGAAAAGTACTAACTCAAGTGGTTGAGAGTATTTGATTGTGTAAGGGGACTTGGGTTCGAGTCCTATGTATGCCAATTGTATGATATTTTTTTGTGTGCATTATTCTAAGGTTATGATTGAATGGGAGTAGTGATAATGTATTCCTAAAATTATAGGAATTATCATGAAACATGATTGGTTGAATTAGTTATGCACTTACTTTGTGATTGAGTGGTTGTGGGTTCAAACCTTGTTAATGACGAAATTAAAAACTCTATTTTTGCTACCTTGACTTGAATATGAAAAGGGAGGCGAAACCCTGAATGTCAAGAGAGGGCAGCCAAGTGGGCTGAAAAGGCAGCCACCATTGGTCCTTGAATGACCATTAACACCCAAAATATCAAACCATTAAGGATAATTTTAATTATTTTCGTTTTGCCATTTTACCATAATTAAGGACATATAAAAAGGGCAAAATAAGGCCAGTGGAAAGGTTTGGAGACTGAAAAACCTAGAGTGTTGAGAGGAGGACGAAATTCAGAAGGGAAAAGTGAGTTGGGATTGAGAGAAAATTTGTAATTGTTTTGGGAGAGCAAAAGAGGGTTCTTGGGTATCACAAAGCCAAGGTTAGAAGATCAATTGGAGCAAGGATTTTCAGGTTAGGGGAGCTCTATACTTTGATTTTTAATTTCACGAATGAATTGCATGATTTTATGCTTGCGTGCCATGAATTTTCGTGCTCTATGTGATGAGGTTGGAGTCTTGTGGTTTTTGCATGTTGTTTGATTAACCCCTTAAGTTTTGTATGAATAAGATAAGGGTTTCTGCAATGCATGATTGGGTATGGTTTCATCTCACGTTTTGAGAGCCTAATTAGGTTTATAACCTGTTCTTGTGAATGACTTGTAAAAATAGACCATTGGATTGTTTGGTAATGGGCAAATTGTGGGTTTGGCATTGTGTTCTGATGTTCTGCGTGCGTGAACAGGGAGAGAGTCTGCTATTTTTGCTTAAGCGAGCAAGGCTCGCCTAGGCGAAGGTAGTAGAGACTTAAACTTATTTCTACTCGAGCATCTCGCTCAAGCGAGAAGCCCAGGTTTTGGGCGATAGATCATTTTGCTCAGGCGAAAGTGGCTTGCCTAAGCGAGAAATTGTGAGGGGTTGCATGTGTTTGCAAGACTCGCTGCCTAGGCCAGAGACTTGGTTTTAGGCGAAGGATGCCCTCACCTAAGTGAGAAAGGCCTCGCCTAAGCGAGATTTCGTGCACTATCACTGTCACATGTTCACTCAGGCGAGAAAGCCTAGCTTAAGCGAATCAGGCCTGATCGCTTGAGCTAAAGCTTCTAGCCTAAGCGAGATTTGTGGTTTGTGTGTGTTGTTTGGATGCATTTGATGCGAACTTGGATCGGGAGATGTTGTGCCATGAGCGGGTAGGTTCATGAATGGTGGGGAACACGTGATGATATGAGCGGGAAGGTTCATATCTAGTTACTCTCGTGTGAGGATACAAGTGAGGTAGATTCGTATGGTTCGGCTCACACTTGAGAGATGTTGCGTGTTGGGAGGTACGTAGCTGGTGGATCATGTGTGTTGGACTACGGGCGGGTAGGTTCGTAGAGTAGGACTATGAACGGGGAGGTTGGTGAGGCAAGACCACGAGCGAGCAGGTTCATGTGAGCATCATAAATCTTGAGTCTAGGGCTAACTATGTTATGTGTATTGAAGGTTGCTAAGCCTTGGGGAATTAAGGACTTGGCCAACACTAACTAGAGTGTATCAGATGGGTGTATTGATTTTATTCTGTTAAATTATATGTTATTTTTATATAAGCTCACTCTTTCTGTTTGTGCTTGGCAATGATCGTGTAATTCTTTACACGAGAGCAATTAATGATACAGGTGAGGCTGCTGATGTTTGAGACGGAGAGAGGGGCTAGCTTGGGATGGAGCTAGGAATTTTATTACGTTTTATTATTTTATCGGAATTTTTGGAATTTGTAATCAGAGTATTACTTAGCTTTAATTGAATTTCTTTTTTTTTTTGCACTGAACGATGTTTTAAATTTCTCCCTGTTTGGGAATAATGAAAATATGAGGTTAAGTTATAAATTATTTATTCTTTTATTTTAATTAAGTAATTTCCAGTAGGGATGTTACACATGATCTTTGGACCGAGGTAGTATATGCTGCATACTATTTGGTCAACCGTTCTCCACATTCAGCACTTGACTTCAAAGTTCTAGAAGAGATTTGGTTAGGTAATCCTGTTGATTATTCCAATTTAAGAATTTTTGGATGTCCTGCATATGCACATATTAATAGTGGAAAATTAGCTCCAAGAGCTATTGAGTGCATATTTCTATGTTATGCATTTGAATCTAAGGGGTATCGTTTATGGTGCTCTGAATCAAAGTCTCAAAAGCTAATTCTTAGCAGAGATGTAATTTTTAATGATGATGCATTATTATCTTCTGGAAAACCGTCTTTTCTGTCTTCTACCAATACAACTAATATGCATGGTACGAATGAGAAAGTGGAGTTTGAATTCAAATCTTCAGACCCTGGTATTGATGTCCCATCTTCCTATACAAATGAATCCAATATTGATGATCTTCATGATGATAGTGAATGTGATGATAGAACCACTTCTCTTATTCAACAATAGGGATATGATTATTCTATTGCTCGGGACAGAGCTAGAAGACAAATCAGAAAGCCAGCCAGATACACTAATGATTATTTAACTGCTTGTGCATTATCAATTGCACAAGAGGTAAATGATGGTGTTGAGACTGTCAACTACACTGAACTTGTTTCTTGTGTTGAGTCTTCTCAGTTAGTGGCTAGGGGCTATGAATGAAGAAATTTAGAGTCTTTATAAAAACAAGCCTAAAGACAAACGACCATTAAAGTGCAAATGGATCTATAAGAAGAAAGATAGCATTCCCGGGGTTGAAAATGCAAGATGCAAAGCACGACTAGTCGTTAAAGGCTTTAATCAAAAGGAAGGAATTGACTTTAATGAGATATTCTCATTTGTTGTTCGTCATACTTCCATTCGTGTTTTTCTTGCATTTCTTGCTTTGTTTGATTTGTAGTTAGAGCAACTAGATGTAAAGACAACACTTTTACTTGGAGAGCTGGAAGAAGAAATTTACATGGAATAACTAGAGGGATTTATTGTTTGTGGAAAGGAGCATTTTGTTTGTCGTTTGAAGAAATCTTTATATGGCCTCAAGTAAGCACCCAGGCAATGGTATAAGAGGTTTGATTCTTTCATGATTAGGCAAGGTTACTACAGGAGTCAATATGATGACTGTATTATTTTCAAACATTCCAAGATGGATCTTTCTTATACTTGTTACTATATGTTGATGATATGTTAATTGCATCACGTGACAAGTTTTCTATAAGGAAACTAAAAACTCAACTGAGCAATGAGTTTGAAATGAAAGAATTAGGTGCAGCAAAGAAAATTCTTGGTATGGAGATTTGCAAGGACTGTCAAGCTGGTAAAATTGTTTTTATCTCAACAAAGGTATATTGACAAAGGACTTGATAGGTTTAATATGAATGATTGTAAATTTGTTTCTACTCCACTTACTGCACATTTCAAGTTATCCTCAAATCTTTGACCAGACACAAAGGAAGATATGGAGTATATGTCACATGTTCCTTTAGGACAAAGTTTGTTATGCGTTTCCTGTCAATTTTTCACCTCATTTTCTATTGAGTTTTCTTTATGTCAGAATATGTGGTTCTCATTCAATTTCTAAAGTCACACGTTACTTAAGCACTAATTATTAATTATTACTCCGCTTAAGTTTTAAAGACTCTTCATATGACCTATTTACTACTTAAGTTTTGAAGACTCTTCATATGGCCTATTTACTAGTTAAGTTTTGAAGACTTTTCTTATGGTCTATTTATTGGTTCAGTTTTGAAGCCTATAAATAACGTCTACATGACTTGAAAAAGAATATAGAAAAACATTTAGAGAAACACACTTTGTAATATACACTTGAGTGTATTTTGGTGAGAATTCTTGTTCCCATTCAAAAGCTTTGTACTCTTTTTCCATAGTGAAACTTTGTTCATTATCGTCCCGTGATTTTTCTTCTTACATTCAAAAAAGATTTTTCACGTAAATCCTTGTGTGTTATTTCTCTCGTTCTTTTACTTACTTCTCTTTAATTTTCAATTGTCACGATTTTGTACTTCCGGATTGCTCCATACCATAACACTTTATTCATAACCAAGACTAGAAAGAAAAAACACTATAAGATAAAAAATTATGATTGTTATAAATATTAGTTGAATGTTATGCCTACTGGTAGTTTAGAAAATGTGGATAGTGTGGGATTGGGTGATGATTGATTCTTATCACGGGAATGTTCAACGCTTACTTTACTTTACTTACAATATTCAAAATTTAATAGTATATTTTTCTGATAACCTCTTTCATCATTAAAACAACATATGTTAATGAAATCTTTTTCTAATTATATGAATTTTATAAATTAACCATTACCAAATCATAATCATGGAAAAGTTTTTATGATGATTTTATCAATAATAATATTGAATGAAATAAAATTAAATAATTTCTTAATTTACCCGTTAACTTTGAATTTCTATCAAAGTCGAAATATTGTAATCACATCATAAGTACTTTTAAAATTATAAATAAAATGGTAGAGAGAAAATACTCACATGAGATATTTCTTTTATTTAGAGTATAATAAATACGATGAATAAAAAATTACAACCATTACATCCCTTCTCTGGAACAGTATTAAAGAATAG
>Ga0209389_1002588_pt1 | contig 14028 bp, 18 predicted proteins | sample CowpearedBW_FD_187526 | JGI IMG/M metagenome (GOLD analysis project Ga0209389, IMG submission 187526) | Root nodule microbial communities of legume samples collected from California, USA - Cow pea red BW (SPAdes) (version 2) | ecosystem: Host-associated > Plants > Roots > Nodule | place: USA...
TGTTGCAAAGTTGGATTGTTTAGGTTTTAATTTTAAGATTGAAAATGGTGTTTTTCATTTGTATAGACATACGTACTATTATGGTTCTGGTACTTTATGTGATGGATTATATCGTTTGAATCTTAATTTTAATTTTACTAACTCCTTGTTTAATGTTGAACATGTTTCTAGTAGTAAGTGCAATGTACAGAATGAAAATTCTGCTTTCTTATGACATCAAAGACTGGGTCATATATCCAAAGAGAGGATGATGAGGTTGGTGAAAAATGAAATCTTACCTCAATTGGATTTTGGTGACTGGGATGTATGTGTTGATTGTATTAAAGGTAAACAAACTAAACACATGTCAAAGAATTCTGCCACAAGAAGTAATGAACTTCTTGAATTAATACACATAGATATTTGTGTTCCATTTGACATTCCATCTTGGAGTGGTGAAAAGTATTTTATAACCTTTATAGATGATTTTTCACGTTATTGTTATTTATATCTTTTGCATGAAAAATCTCAATCAGTGGACATCCTAAAGGTGTTTATTGATGAGGTAGAAAGGCAATTATATAAAAAAGTAAAGGTTGTGAGATCTGATAGAGGTGGTGAATTTTATGGAAAATCCACTGAAAGTGGACAATGCCCAGGTCCATTTGCAAAGTTTCTCGAAAGTCAGGGTATTTGTGCACAATATACAATGCCTGGTACACCACAACAAAATGGTGTAACAGAAAGGCGAAATCGTACTCTCATGATATGGTTAGGAGTATGTTGAGTCATAACAATGTTCCTAAATCTTTGTGGATGTATTCATTAAAGACTGATGTTTATCTTCTTAACAGGGTTCCTAGTAAAGCAGTTCCTAAGACTCCTTTTGAACTATGGACTGGAAGGAAACCTAGTTTAAGACATCTTCATGCTTGGGGATGTCCGGCAGAATTAAGGATATATAATCCACATGAAAAGAAGCTTGATGCAAGAACCATTAATGGTTACTTCATCGGCTATCGTGAAAAGTCAAAAGGATATAGGTTCTATTGTCATAACCATAGTACAAGAATAGTTGAGTCTGGTAATGCTAGGTTCATTGAGAATGGCCAGTTCAGTGGGAGTGAGAAATCACATATAGTGGACATTCAAGAGACTAACAGTAATGTTTCTACACATGTCTCTTCTCAAGTTGTTATCCCTCTTGTTGTATAATAGTCACACAACATGCAGAAACAACAAGTTGATGTTCCAACACCACAAAATGAACATATAGATAATGAACCAAGTGACAATGTGCAAGTCACTAATGAGGAAATGGTAGAGGAACCACAAGAAGAAATATTAAGAAGGTTTGTAAGGCAAAAGATACCAGCTATTTCAGATGACTATGTGGTTTACTCTATTGAACATGAATGTGACTTAAGCATTGATGAGGATCCAGTCTCAGTTAAACAAGCCATGGAAAGTGATAATTCTGAAAAATGGTTCAATGCAATGAAAGAAGAGTTAAAGTCAATGGATGACAATCAAGTTTGGGATCTAGTAGAATTGCTTGAAAGTTCTAAACAAGTGGGTTGTAAATGGGTCTTTAAGACCAAACGTGACTCAAAAGGCAATATTGAAAGATATAAGGCCAAACTTGTTGCCAAAGGTTTTACTCAAAAGGATGGCATTTATTACAAAGAGACCTTCTCTCCTGTTTCTAAAAAGCACTCTTTGAGAAATATTTTGGCTTTGGTGGCTCATTATGATTTAGAGCTTCACCAGATGGATGTAAAGACCGCCTTTCTAAATGGTGACTTAGAGGAAGAAATATATATGGATCAACCTGAAGGTTTTGTTTCCACAGGAAAGGAAAATATGGTGTGTAAATTAAAGAAGTCAATATATGGACTAAAACAAGCTTCTAAACAATGGTATCTCAAGTTTAATGATACCATCACGTCATATGGTTTTGTAGAAAACACCGTTGATCGGTGTATTTACATGAAGGTTAGTGAGAGCATGTTTATAATTTTAGTCCTATATGTTGATGATATTCTACTTGCTACTAATAATGTTGCCATGTTACATGATGTAAAGAAGTTTCTCTCTAATAACTTTGAAATGAAAGATATAGGTGAGGCATCCTATGTGATAGGAATAAAAATATTCCATGATATATCACAAGGATTGTTGGGATTGTCTCAAAAATCATATATTAACAAGGTATTAGAGAGATTCAAAATGGATAAATGCTCTGCTGGAATAATTCCAATTCAGAAAGGGGATAAGTTTAGTCAAATGCAATGTCCTAAGAATGATTTGGAACGAAAGGCCATGGAGTCAATTCCTTATGCTTCAGTGGTTGGGAGTTTGATGTATGCTCAAACTTGTACTCGGCCGGATATCAGTTTTGCTATTGGTATGTTAGGCCGATATCAAAGTAATCCCGGTATGGACCACTGGAAAGCTGCAAAGAAAGTTCTTAGGTACTTACAAGGCACCAAGAACTATATGCTCACCTACAGGAAGTCAGATCATCTTGAAGTGATTGGTTACTCGGATTCAGACTATGCAGGATGTGTGGATTCAAGAAAATCCACATTTGGATATGTTTATCTATTGGCTGGAGGAGCAAGTTCTTGGAAAAGTGCAAAACAATCAGTTATTGTTACTTCCACCATGGAGGCTGAATTTGTAGCATGCTTTGAGGCTACTGTTCATGCTTTGTGGTTACGGAATTTTGTCTTAAGGCTTGGTATTATTGACAGTATTGCTAGACCATTAAGGATTTATTGTGACAATTCTGCAGCTGTTTTCTTCTCTAAGAATGATAAGTACTCGAAAGGTGCAAAACATATGGATTTGAAGTACTTATCAGTCAAAGAAGAAGTGTAAAAACGTAGAGTGTTAATTGAGCATATTGGTACAGATTTAATGATAGCAGATCCATTAACTAAAGGCTTACCACCCAAAACATTTACTGGTCATGTTGAAATGATGGGTGTTATGGAAAAGTCCTTGTTATGAATGTAATCTGGTATATATACATTATTGCAATAATGCTCTCTTTTTTTGACACTTGTGAATTCAATTATAGTTATGTCTCTGTTCATTTATTTGTCATTCATAATTAAAAGTATACATTATTGTTTAGTTTATGGAATGACAGGATGTATCTTTGAAAAGAAAATAAAGATACATATTATGGTATAATTAAAATGAAATTGAGTTAGATGATTTGTGATTGTTCCTGCAGAGAACAAATAAGATGAGTTAGGCACAAGCGTCACCTCATCATGTAGTCTGCTATCTCCTCAATTGGTCTCTCCCCGGTTGACACATGTCAGCTTGAACCCAAGAGGGGTTACCTACAAAAGAGTCTCCGAAGCTTAAGTAAGTCAAAGCTCTAAGAAGGTCAAATCAGTAATTAATGAATGCGTACCTTTAATTACTGGGGTCCACGCGTATTTATAGAGCATTAATGATGTTTGGTTATCCCGTGGATCGGGCCTTGATTTGGGCTCTAGTTTGGGTTGTGAGTGGGCCTAGGCCCTAATCTAGGCCCTTAAGGCCTATTGAACGCAGGGGCTTCCATTTTACTAAGTATTTAAGAGCGGTTTGATCTGCTTACTTCTTAACTTGTCAGATGTCGTCCTTGGCCGCACACTGTCCTAGGTTGATCGCTTTGTTGTTACTTTAGCCTTTATTTAGTTATGAGTTTGAGTTCATGGCGATCCAAGTCGTGTACTTGGGTTGTTTCCGGCATGTATGTGATGGTTGTCATTTATATGGTTAAGTTGACCAGGTCCGGTAAAGGTTAGGCTGACTCGGCCTAGGCTAAATACTTGACTGCCTTGATGCATTGCTTACTTATTTGGTTGAGTTTGGTTAGGTGTGGTACACCAGTCCCCCAGCCTTGTCTGATATGAGTTGTCGGTCAAGGGTAATATGTGTTGGTATGCTAGCGGAACCGGTTAGGTGTGATACACCAGTCCCCCAGCCTTTAAGTGTGATGAACAGTGTTAAAGCTAAAAAGTGGTAACTGTCTGAAGGTAGGTGAAGGGGTGTCAGGGGTCAAATCAAGAAGTTTTGGCGCCGTCGTTTTTAAAAGTCGCATCTTTCGCAATGATGGTGTCGATTGGTCTGGGGTATTATTTTGACGGGAAGAGTTTTCTTCGTTTGGGATCCTGGACTATAAATATAGGTTTCAAAACGGATGAGGGGTTACTTGGTTCATTTGCGAGAGTTTTGAATTCAGAGATCTTGTGCGCATCATACTGTCCGACTAGTTCCCAAATTCAGCCGACATCTCCCTGTAAACATGAAAACAGGTATGTCTAGTAGCGATAGTATATCGTTATCTACGTCTAGTAGTAGTGAGAGTACGGAGTCAGAGAGAAGTAGGAGTAGACAATTTGACGAAGAGGGTACAAGTTCTGGGGGCATGACAAGTGGGATTCCAATGGAGACTGTGAGGGAGGTTCGAGAAGATCCCCCCGAAGAGTTGGCAGAAAGCAACTGGCCGGCAAAAGGTGGCTATGGATGGGCGGTTGCCGATGTCCGCAACCAATCATCTTTGTTCCGCTGGTCTCGTCTACTGAACTCCTGGTTAAACTGCACGCCTGTCATCTCCAAGGGCGTCAGTGGGGACATTGTTTCCCTGGAGAGGGTTAGTGCTATCGACCGGGTATGTCATGGGCAGGAGGGTGCTGCTGAGAAGTTTTTCTACATGTATATGTGCCATTTTTCTCAACTTCATGTGTGATTGCCGTTAGACGGTTTCACTATGGGCGTATTGCGGGCATTGAATGTGGCACCTACGCAACTACATCCGAATAGTTGGGCCTACTTGCAGGCCTTCCACATCTTGTGTCAGTCCTTATATTTGGAGCACATTCCTTATGCATTTTTTGTATTTTTACGACACCAGACCCCGGCGGCCGGCTACTTGGCTATCTTTGATAAGTCGCCCTAGCATCAACAGACTGGATGCATTTTCCCAATCTTTCAAGCATCTCAAGGACGGGTACTTCAAGGTTGTCGTTAAAGAAGGAGGCAAAGCTCATTTTTTGAACGCAGATGGGAGCACTAAATTCCTTTTTAGTTGGACAAGCAATCCTTCTCGGTATAAGGACATGGGGATGGATGAGTTGTCGGCTGGTGATAAGGAGGTGGTGGAGATCTTGTTGAAATTTGTTGATAAGTTGCCCACTAAGGGCCTAGTTAGAGTTTATAATTCGGTGTATCCGATAATAGATATCGAAGGTATCTGTTTATTACTTAAACTGTGTTAATAATTCTAAGTTGTTTTGATCTGAGTTGTAATGTATTATTGTAGGGAATATGGCGCAGTCTGGAAAGAAAAACTTAGCGCTTTTTCAAACGCTGAGGAAGGAGATGGCCGCTAAGGCGCCACTAAGGCCAAGGCAACTGGGAGGACTGATGTTCCCAACTTGCAGTAGTCTGTGGTGGAGGTGCATGTGCACGGCGAGACGAAGAGGAAGGCTGAGTTGCCGCCTCGACCCGGGAAGGGGAAAGACATGAAAAAAGTAAGGGCGATCCTGCTCGAAACGGGATCGGCTAGTGGAGCAGGATCGGCCAGTGGAGAAAAAGGACCGGAATCTGGGTTGATCGAATTGCCGGAAATATCTGTGAGGAAGGACATTTCAATTACCCTCTCAGATACCATTGTAAATTTTATTGACGACATGGATGCGGATCACATTGTGAGGACAATGGTCGAGTTTGGAAGCAAGGCTTTAGTGTTGAGCCGGCGTGTGGGGTCTCTTTATAGGACGGAAGTGAAAAAGGGGGCCGGGAAAAGGTGGAGGAGTTGCAGAGGAAGGTGGACAAGCTGGAGGAGGAAAAAGCTGCGTTGGAGAAGGCAAAGGAGAGTTGGGATGCGGAGAGAAAGAGGTTGTCGTCCTGGAGGGTCCGTTGCTTGGATTTTGAGGAAAAATTGAATAAGAGAATAGGGGATTTGGAAGAGGACTATGTCGACTTGAAGGAGAAGTATGATGGAGCTGTTGGTGAGCTCGATGATCTGAAGAATAGCATCATACAGGAACACATCAACGGTTTTGAGAAGGGATTGCGCCAAGCGGCATTTTTCCATAGGGAGGTGGATGTTATGGATGTGAAGTTTGATGTTAACAAGGATGTTATCGACAGGAGGCTTGTGAATGAAGATGATGGTAGTGCTGATGAGGAAGCGGAAGTGAGGGTGGAGGAGAAAGCGGCTGAAGAGGTTATGGAGGCGGTTGATGCTGGAGAGGTGGGAGCTGACGCGGCAAAATAGGACCTTAGCTTTTATTGTTCTGAAAATATTTGAGTCTATGTCTGTAATAACCGGTACATTGTGTTACATTGGTATACTTTGCGTTTATGTTTAATGTGATTGATGTTCTATATGTTATTGTGTATGCCGAGTTGTGATAATATGTGGTGTATGTGTGTGGCAATAAGTTGTATGTTAAGGGGGTTCGACCCAGGCCGCTTACTTGGGGTAAGGGTGGGGAACTTAAACAAATGAATCACAAGATAAGGGTGTTCGACCCAGGCCGCTTACTTGGGGTAAGGGTGGGGAACTTAAACAAATGAATCACAAGATAAAGGTGTTCGACCCAAGCCGCTTACTTGGGGTAAGGGTGGGGAACTTAAACGAATTAATCACAAGATAAGGGTGTTCGACCTAGGTCGCTTACTTGGGGTAATGGGGGGAACTTAAGCGAATTAATCACAAGATAAGGGTGTTCGGCCCAGCCCGCTTACTTGGGGTAAGGGTGGGGAACTTAAACGAATTAATCAGAAGATAAGGGTGTTCGACCCAGACCGCTTACTTGGGGTAAGGGTGGGGAACTTAAACGAATGAATCACAAGATAAGGGGGTTTGACCCAGGCCGCTTACTTGGGGTAAGGGTGGGGAACTTAAACGAATGAATCACAAGATAAGGGTGTTCGACCCAGGCCGCTTACTTGGGGTAAGGGTGGGGAACTTAAACGAATTAATCACAAGATAAGGGTGTTTGACCCAGGCCGCTTACTTGGGGTAAGGGTGGGGAACTTAAGCGAATTAATCACAAGATAAGGGTGTTCGACCCAGGCCGCTTACTTGGGGTAAGGGTGGGGAACTTAAACGAATGAATCACAAGATAAGGGTGTTCGACCCAGGCCGCTTACTTGGGGTAATGGTGGGGAACTTAAACGAATTAATCATAAGATAAGGGTGTTCGACCCAGGCCGCTTACTTGGGGTAATGGTGGGGAACTTAAACGAATTAATCATAAGATAAGGGTGTTTGACCCAGGCCGCTTACTTGGGGTAAGGGTGGGGAACTTAAACGAATTAATCACAAGATAAGGGTGTTCGACCCAGGCCGCTTACTTGGGGTAAGGGTGGGGAACTTAAGCGAATTAATCACAAGATAAGGGTGTTCGACCCAGGCCGCTTACTTGGGGTAAGGATGGGGAACTTAAACGAATGTGAAAGAAAACACACGGGAAAGTCATATAGTTGGGAACCCTTCTTTTTATTTATTGAACAGGGGTGCCTCGTTAAAACCTTCCTGGCCAAAACCCTCCTTAGGGAAAAAAGACCAGGTCAGGAAAAAGAATACACCTGGGGTTACAAGTATCGGTTCGATTACAATATACATTTAGCTGAAGTAGAACTTGAGGTGGGATACATTCCAGGTGTTGGGAATCTCTTCCCCAGATAAGTGTTCTAGGTGATAAGCTCTTCGTCCTGCATCTTCGCGTATGCGGTACGGGTCGTCCCAATTAGCGGAGAACTTGCCATCCTTCTTTCTAGCACTGCTGGCCATTCTCCATACTAGGTCCCTAATGACGAACGATCGTGGACATAGATTTGCATTATATTTCCTGGTAGCTTGTTGTTTGGCAGCTAAATTGCGTATATGGGCTTTCTCTCTAAGTTCGGGTAGAAGGTCGAGATGTAAGGTCATGTTTTGGTGATTGTGGGTTGGGTCGTACAGTTCTCGGTGTAGGGATGGTTCGCAAATTTCTACTGGTATCATGGCGTCTGCGCCGTAGACTAGGCTGAATGGGGATTCGTTTGTTGATGATTGAGGGATGCATCTGTAAGCCCATAGTACTTCTATTAATTCTTCGGGCCATCGACCTTTGGCGGTATCCAATCTCTTGCGCAGCTCCACGAGGATAACTTTATTTGCCGTCTCTGCTTGTCCATTGGTTTGTGGATGTTCAACAGAACTTGTGATGTGCTTGATGCCTAGGCTAGTGTAGAACTTGGCTAACTCTTTGTCAATAAATTGTCGGTCGTTGTATGTGATGATGGTATGTGGCACTCCATATCTGCATATAATGTCCTTCCACACAAATTGTTGAACTTGCTGGGCCGTGATAGTAGTTAGCGACTTGGCTTCTATCCATTTAGTGAAGTAATCGACGGCTACAATTAGGAATTTTACCTGGCCCTTGCCGAGTGAAAAGGGGCCGAGAGTGTCCATTCCCCATTTAGCGAACGGCCATAGGGATAGTATGTGGTGTAGTTGTTCTTGTTTCTGGTGAATATGGTTGTCATGTTTCTGACATGGTTTGCATTTTCTGACATAATCCTGGCAATTTGCTTCTATGGTCGGCCAGAAATATCCGGCTCTAAGTACTCTAGTAGCCATGGTGCGTGCGCCGGAATGATAACCACAAATACCTTCGTGTAGCTCTTTGATAACATATTACGCTTGCTCTGCCGTGACACACTTAAGGAGGGGTTGACCATATCCGAGTTTGTAGAGATCATCGTCTATCATGGTGTACCTGGCGACTTTAGCCAGCCAAGTTTTGTTTGCATCTGGGGGGGTTGCCGGTTTGGAGGTATTGGATGTAGGGGGTGGTCCAGTTTTGGCTTTGGGAAGGGGTGACGTTGTTAGCTAAGGTGTGGGTTAAATTTTGACAAGTGTGTGTGATGGAAGGCGTGGATAATGTTTGTTGTAGTAAGGATCGGTGACGGTTTTTCAGCTTGGTACTGGCCAATTTGGAAAGAATATCAGCCCTGATGTTGTCGGTCCTTGGGATTTGTTCAATGCGGACTTGTTCAAAGGCAGATTGAATGACTGCACAGACCAAATGGTAATACTGTAGAAGGATGGGGTCTTTGATCTGGAACTCGTCATTTAGGTGGCCTACAGTGAGCTTGGAGTCGGTTTTGCACGTTAATCTCTTGACGCCTACCTCACGGGCTAGGGAAAGACCGGCGAGGATGGCTTCGTATTCAGCTTGGTTATTTGACGTTTTGAAGGCAAAGTGAAGGGATTTTTCAATGAGGATGTCGTTGAGGCCTTCTGAGACAATGCCGGCACCGATCCCTCTTGGCTTTGAGGAACCATCTACATGAAGCGTCCATTGGTCTTCTATGGGTGTTTGTTGTAGGTCGTTGACGAACTCTAAAAGGCACTAGGCTTTGATGGGGCCATGGGGTTCATAGCGGATGTTGAATTCTGAGAGTTTGACTGCCCATGATGACATGCGTCCGACTAGATCTGGCTTTTGCAATATTTTTTGGGTTGGGTAGTCGGTTTTAACAGTTATGGTGTGGTTTTGGAAATATGGGCGTAGGCGGCGTGCCGCGTGGACCAAAGATAGAGCCAGCTTTTCTACCATCTGATATCTGGTTTCAGGATCTTGCAACGTTCTGCTCACGAAATAGACAGGATGTTGTGTGCCTTCTATTTCTTGGACAAGCGCGGCGCTAATGGTATAATCGGTGGCTGTGATGTATACAAGCAGGGGTTGATGGGTATCCGGCTTGTGAAAGATAGGTGGAGAGGTTAGGGTTGTTTTCAGTTTTTGGAAAATTTGTTCACAATCATCAGTCCACGTGAACCGGGTGGATTTCTTTAGGAGTTGGATTATGGGTTGGGTTTGTTCGGCCAGTTTGGGTAGGAAGCGGGAAATAGCTGTGAGATGGCCAATGAGACGTTGGACCTCCTTAATAGTAGTGGGGCTGCGCATTTCGATGATGGCCTTGCATTTTTTAGGGTTGGCCTCTATGCCGCGTTGGGTTAGTATAAAACCAAGGAATTTACCCCGATCAACGCCGAATACGCACTTGTTAGGGTTTAGGCGAAGGTTGTATTGGCGTAGTGCGGAGAAGACTGCTGATAGGTCTTCGGCATGTTGGTGATGACTTGGGGACTTGACAACCATATCGTCGACGTATACTTCGACACAGTGTCCCATTAGGTGGCTGAAAACCTTGTCCATCAGTCGTTGGTAAGTTGCTCCGACGTTTTTGAGGCCAAAGGGCATGACCCTATAGAAGTAATTGGCATCGTCAGTGATGAAGGCGGTTTTGTGCATGTCTGATGCGGCCATGGAAATCTGGTTGTACCCAGAATATGCATCCAAAAAACTAAGCACCTTGTTCCCTGCCGCGCCGTCCACGAGTCGATCAATATTGGGTAAGGGGTAAGCGTCACGAGGGCAGGCCTTGTTTAGGTCCGTGTAATCTACACACATCCGCCATTTGCCATTGGCTTTCTTCACCAAGACAACGTTAGAAAGCCAAGTGGTGTACTGAGCTTCTTCTATAAATCCTGCGCTTAGTAACTTATCGGCTTCCACCTTGGTTGCTTTATATATGGATAACTGACCAGGCGAAAAGATCGCTGTTGTTGATGAGGATGGGTGTGATGGTGGCACGCTCGTCAGGGTTTAAACCGGTGCCTAGGTTAATAAAGTGACCATTAAGAAGTTCTATAGGGAAGGTGTCCTCAACTGGTTCAAGACGAACATCCCGGTCTATTCTAGGGTCAAGATCTTCGCCGGATAGGGCTATGCTAGAGTCAGGGGGTCGTTCGATATGGTTGGTTTGTTGGATTGGGAGTTGTGGTCGCAAGCTGGCCATGTAGCATTCGCGTGCCAAGCGCTGGTAGTAGTGGATGGTAAGGATGTCGCCGGACGGGGCAAGCAACTTCATGGCCAAGTGAGGGATGGAAACGACGGTGCCAAGGGTATTGAGGGAAGGACGGCCCATGAGGATGTTGTAGGATGTTGGCGCGTCGACGATGAGGAAGCAGATTGGGATGATTTTAGTTTGGGTCCCCTCCCGAAAGACGGTGTGGAGGTCAATGTAGCCCCGGGTGGATACTTGTTCACCAGAAAAGCCATATATTGGCTCATCATATGGGACCATGGCGGTGTCAGGAAGTTGAAGTTTTTGGTAGGTGGCCCAGTAGAGGATATCAACGGAGCTGCCTTGATCAACGAGGACTTTCTTAACAGCGTAATTTTCGATTTCAACAGTGATAACCATGGGGTCATCTTGCTGATGGTCGAGGCCGTGAAAGTCGTCATCTGTGAAGACGATGGGAGGCATACAGCGTCTGTGGTGGAAATGGGTGATGTGGTTGATAGATTGAATATGGCGGAGGTGTCTTTTTCTGGCAAAAGAAGTGGATCTCCACTAGCAAAGCCACCACAGATGGTGTTAATGGTGCCACGTAGGGGAGGGTCGGCAAGGGTGATGTCGGTGCGGGTCGACTCTGGTTCTTAACTAGTGGGTTGGGCGGGGTGTCTGTCGTGACGGGAGTCATGTGGTGGTCGTCTGTGATCGGATCGAGGGGGTGGCGGGATCGGGAGGAGGAGGAATGGTCGTCTCTACGGATGAAACGGCGAAAGTGGCATGCACGAACCAGTTCTTCTATTTTATCTTAGAGTGCTTTGCATTCTTCTGTAGTGTGACCATGGTTGCGGTGGTAACGATAATATTTGGTCATATCGGCGTTGGGAGATGTGGTTGTCTTGCGTGGTGGAGGGATTAGATCAGCTTGTAGGGCTTCGTCGAGGATGCAGGAGCGGACTATGGTAAGACGGGCGTATCTGGTGAAGCGAGGTTGGCGGGGTTCGCGTGGGCGTGTATCAGGACGTGGGTTAGGTTGTGGGGTGGGGTTGGCGGTGGTGGCTGCATAGTCGTAGCAGAATTTGGTGTGGAGGGTTTGCATTTCCTCCATGCGGACATAGTCAGCTGCACATAATTTGAGTTCGTGCATGGAGGCGGGTGGGTGGAGATAGACGTTGTTGGCGAATGGGCTGGGTTGTAAGGTAAGGGCCATGCACTGGAGGATCATCTCCTGATTGAGGTGTGGTGTACGAAGGGTTGCCTTGTTGAAGCGATCTATGAACGCTCTGAGTGGTTCATTTTGTTCTTGTCGGATGCCCAGGAGGGATATGGTGGTAGTTTGGTGTGGGCGGCTGCCGGCAAAATGGGTGGAGAACATGTGGGATAGGACGTCGAAACTGTCGATGGAATAAGGCGGAAGGGTGGTGAACCATTCTAGGGCAGGGCCCTTGAGGGTGGTGGGGAAGGCTTTGCAAAAGACTGCGTCTTGGGATGTGTACAGGGCAACATGTGTGATGTAGACTTTAAGGTGTTCGTCAGGGTCGGTTTCGCCAGTATAGCGATCTAGGGTAAAAGGTTCCCACTGGCTGGAAGAGGGATGTTGACGATAAAGTCAGTGAAGGGGTGACGACGTCTGGGCTGGTGGGGGGGAGTAGGTAAGGTGCGATGGGGTGGTTGATCATAGCGGGGAAGGTGGAGGTGAGGTTGTGGGGGGGATGTGGGTTGTCGGAAAGTATTATGGGTTGTATGGTGGAATATGTGTGGTGTGTAGGGTAGTGGGTATGTTGTAAGGGATCTAGGTGGCAGGGAGGGTAGCGACAGAGGTTGGGGGTGCGGTGAGCCCCGGTTGAGTAGATGGGAAGTGAGGGAGATGGGTAGAGGGAATGGGTGTTTGTTGAGTGGTGGTGAAGGTGTGAGGAGTGGGGTTGTACTCGCTTTCTTCCTCTGTAGGCTGGAAGGCCGGAGACTTCACAGCTTCAGAGGTTTCCTTGGCTTTTCCCTTCAAGTTGGGGTCAGCTTCGATCCTTCGCCTTAGGCGAGAGTTCTCTTGTCGTAGCGCCTCCATTTCGTCAGCGTTGCGTTTCTTCAAATCTGCGAGTTCTTGTTGCATCTTTACTTGGCCGTCTAGGATGGCGACCAGATCAGCGGTGATGCCAGGAGGTCCAGAAGGACCAGCATCTGCCTGCTTGTTCACTCCAGCTTTGCTACGGGTGGAAACCATCTTCAAAGAAAAACAGGTACTAAAGGTTTTCGTCTCGTGCCCCACGGTGGGCGCCAATTATTCCTGCAAAGAACAAATAAGATGAGTTAGGCACAAACGTCACCTCACCATGTAGTCCGCTATCTCCTTAGTTTGTCTCTCCCCGGTTGACACATGTCAGCTTGAACCCAGGAGGGGTTACCTGCAGAAGAGTCTCCGAAGCTCAAGTAAGTCAAAGCTCTAAGAAGGTCAAATCAGTGATTAATGAATGCGTACCTTTAATTACTAGGGTCCACGCGTATTTATAGAGCATTAATGATGTTTGGTTATCCCGTGGGCCGAGCCTTGATTTGGGCTCTAGTTTGGGCTGTGAGTGGGCTTGGGCCCTAATCCAGACCCTTAAGGCCTATTGAACGCGGGGGCTTCCATTTTACTAAGTCTTCAAGAGCGGTTTGATCCGTTTACTTTTTAACTTGTTAGATGTCATCCTTGGCCGCACACTGTCCTAGGTTGACCGCTTTATTGTTACTTTAGCCTTTATTCAGTTATGAGTTTGAGTTCATGGCTGTCCAAGTCATATACTTGGGTTGTTTTCGGCATGTATGTGATGGTTGTCATTTATATGGTTAAGTTGACCAGGTCCGGTAAAGGTTAGGCTGACTCGGCCTAGGCTGAATACTTGGCTGCCTTGATGCATTGTTTACTTATTTGGTTGAGTTTGGTTAGGTGTGGTACAATGATACATGGAAGGAACCATGTTGTTGAATAGCTTGCAACCACCATGATCCATCATCGAATTCAATTATTAAAGAAAGTTGACTTGATAATTCCAATGAATGATGTGTTAAAACAGATATGTCTAATACTCTTAACCACAAGGGGATCAGAATTGATTAACACGCTTTTATCTGGTTTAAGATGAATCTTGAAGAAATCTTTAGGTTTTAAAGCTCAATTAATCAATTTCGCAGTTTTGGGTTAAT
>Ga0209389_1002592_pt1 | contig 14025 bp, 7 predicted proteins | sample CowpearedBW_FD_187526 | JGI IMG/M metagenome (GOLD analysis project Ga0209389, IMG submission 187526) | Root nodule microbial communities of legume samples collected from California, USA - Cow pea red BW (SPAdes) (version 2) | ecosystem: Host-associated > Plants > Roots > Nodule | place: USA...
TATATATTTGCGTGTGTGTGCGCGCGCTTCCACGAACCTGTCCGCTCGTGGTCCTACCTCTACGAACCTTCCCGCTCGTAGTCCAACTCTATGGACCTCCCCGCCCGTAGTCCAACATATGTGATCCAACAGCTACGAACCTCCCCGCTCGCAGTAGTCCTAAAGTGTGATCACGGAACATACGAACCTCCCCGCTCGTATCCTCACACGAGAGCACCATAATATGAACCTCCCCGCTCATATTATCACGTGTTCACTACCAGCCATGAACCTACCCGCTCATGACACAATCAAGCATCTCCTGGTCCAACTTCGCATCGCAACACATTAAAATGAAAGTAAGAAAAACACATTGCCCTATACAAGATACACACTCAAGCTGGTCTTAGGGATTTAAATGCTTCCCGAACCTACCCGTTCGTGGTCCAACTCTACGAACCTGCCCGCTCGTAGTCCAATATGCATGAACACCTACTATGAACCTCCTCGCTCAAAGCAGCCTCAAGTGTGAGCACAAAATATATGAACCTCCCCGCTCATATTATCACGTGTTCACCACCAACCATGAACCTACCCGCTCATGACACAATCAAGTATCTCCTGGTCCAAGTTCACATCGCAACACATTAAAATGAAAGTAAGAAAAACACATTGCCCTATACAAGATACACACTAAAGCTGGTCTTAGGGATTTAAATGCTTCCACGAACCTGCCCGTTCGTGGTCCAACTCTACGAACTTGCCCCTCGTAGACCAACATGTGTGAACACCTACTATGAACCTCCCCGATCATAGCAGCCTTAAGTGTGAGCACGAAACATATGAACCTCCCCGCTCGTATCCCCACACAAGAGTACAACAAACATGGACCTCCCCGCCCGTATCCATCACGCATCTCACATATCCGTTATGAACCTCCTCGCTCGTAACTAATCTAGCATATCCTTGACCAAGCCTTCAAGATCGTCCATGCAAATTCATCTGCAACGACCCATACCCCTGCACTATCGCATGGCGCTGCCTAAGTTCCACCAGGCGAAATGGAAGTGCAGATTGCTTGGCGGTTCCACAACATTGTCGCGCATCATGACACACAAAGCTTCCCTATTTCTGGTTATTGCCTAGTGGTTCACTCTGCATCGTCAAGAGCTACACCAGTAATGTGACACTACTTGTTTTAGGTACTTTAACTCAATTCCTAGCATCCAACAATTCAATTCTCAAACATCCAAGAACTAAAATACGCATTCATATACTTCATATACTCAAATTTACAACATCACAACTCATATGCATCATTCAATTATAAGCACACATCTATCCCTTTCTAAACTCATATAAAACCATCAAAACAAAAGTGTTATACCCAACACACAATCATGAACAACCAAACAAATCAGGAAGAACACATAATCATTGCCCCAAAATATCGCACGAGCAATAAAATAGTAATAAAGGATAATAATAATAATAGTAATAATAATAATGATAAGAATAATAATAACAATAATAGTGGTAAAATAATAATAATAATAATAATAATAATAATAATAATGAATTTGTTGCGTTTAGAAGAAGAACTCTAAATAGGCACCCTAGAAGTCGAATACAACTAAAGCCAATTAATTATTAATTAAATACTAACCCAAATTAATAAAATCACCTATACAATCCCCATTTATAAAACACTTTCTATAACTATTCCCTTCCCCTCTTAAAAATTACTAATATAAAAATCACTAACCCCATCATAATTTCTATAAGAAAAAACTACCAAAGAAAATTACTAATTATGCTAAAACCTTAACTACAACATACAAAAAGTTTAGTCACTACCAAGGCTTAATACACAAAACCTACAAGTCATATATAATATCAAATACAACAAAAAAGAAAAAAAGTCAGTCCCACTTCTAACCTTCTTTAAATATATTAAAAAAATATATTTAGTGTAATCGATGCTCTGCATCAAAGCAGATAATTTGTTTCCTTTCTTTTTTCTTTAATATTATATAAATTACTATATGATGAATGTCGTAAAATATCCTCCTAAAATATTATAACATACCATAACACTACATTTATCTACTTTTTCATATAACTAAAAAAGTGAAAGCTCTAGAATGCAACCCCAAGTCACGTTACTGTAAAAGAAAAACCCTAACCTTTCCTTTGCATCATCCACCCACAAATCAAGAAAACCTCAATGCATTCATGCTATATTAGATTTCGTATCACTAAAATTCATCAATCACATACTTAACATTCAAACGAAAATTTAACGATACTATATCACCATTACAATCAAAATTTCTAAAATATAAAACAAATGCATCACATAAATTTTATTGTAAACAATAATTCAATCAAACAAAACTTAAAATCTTCTTTCATAGGAAGAAATTAAACTAGTCAGCTCCCCTTAAATGAAAAATGCTAGAGTCCTCTTGCACCACAATTGATCAAACTCATATTCCTTCCCTCACCCTTGCAGAAACAACCCCATGTGTCCTCTGACCCTTCCCATCCATACCAAAAACAATTTTAGCAAAAAGAAACCTTATTTTGCTTAAGTTAAGGTTCGAACACACAATCATGCAAATGTCAAGTCAATGCACAACCATTCAACCAATTCATGTTTCGTGTTAATTCCTAAAATTCTAGGATTATATTATCAATCATCATGATCAATCATAATATCAAAATAATACACAATTAAAATAACACATAATTAAAATAACACACAATTTGACATACACAAGACTGAAACCCAAGTCCTTTCAACATAACTTTGTACTCTCAACCATTTGAGCTAGTACTAATTCACATCATAATAGCCAACATTAAATGCCATAAAGGCTCTCACTACCTGCATATTTGTTAAATAATTATTTATGTAAAAATTTAAATTCCTCGGGTCTTACAGTTCGCACACCTGAGGGTGTAAAACCTATTCGGTGCATATGTGTTTTTGTACAAAGACGAAATGAGAATGGTGAAATTGTTAGATATAAAGCACGGTTAGTTGCTCAAGGTTTTTCACAAAGACCTAGTATTGATTTTGAGGAGACATATTCTCCAGTGTTGGATGCAACAACATTTAGATATTTAATTAGCCTTGTTGCAAAAGAAGGTATGAATTTACACCTCATGGATATTGTTATAACCTATTTGTATGACTCTTTGGAGAATGATATTTATATGAAACTCCCTAAAGGATTTAATTTGCCCAACAAAGCAAATTCTAAAGAGAATTATTCAATAAAATTGAATAAGTCCCTTTATGGATTGAAACAATCAAGACATATGTGGTATAACCGTCTTAGTGAGTACTTGTTAAAGGAAGGGTATAAAAATGACCCTATTTGTCCTTGTATTTATATGAAAAGATCTGATAATGAATTTGCCATAATTGTTGTTTATGTAGTTGACATAAACATAGTTGGAACTCCTAATCAGCTCACAAAGGCAATTGATTGTTTAAAGAAAGAATTTGAGATGAAGGATCTTGGAAGGACAAAGTTTTGTTTGGGATTACAAATTAAGTATTTAAACAAAGGTGTTTTTGTACATCAAGAAACTTATATAATGAAAGTGCTTAAAAAGTTCTATATGGACAAATCACATTCATTATGCATTTCAATGGTGGTGAGGTCATTAGATGTTGATAAAGACCCTTTTAGACCTCAAGAAAAAGTTGAAGAACTACTTGGTCTTGAAGTAACATATCTTAGTGCTATAGGAGTACTAATGTATCTTGCTAATTATACTCAACCTGATATAGCATTTGCTGTAAATTTGTTAACAAGATATAGTTCTTCTCCTACAAGAAGACATTGGAATGGAGTAAAATAAATACTTTGTTACCTTAAGGGCACTATGAATATGAGCTTATTTTACCCAAATGATTCAAAATTAGATCTAATGGGTTATGCAGATGAAGGTCATTTATCAGATCCTCATAATGGTCGATCACAAACAGGATATTTGTTTACATGTGGTGGTACAACGATTTCATGGCAATCTATGGAACAAACAATAACAACAACATCGTCAAATCATGCAGAAATCTTAGCATTACACGAGGTAAGTCGTGAATGCGTTTGGTTAAGGTCTATAATTCAACATGTGCAACAAACTTGTGGTTTATCCTTGGAAAAAATGAAACTAACAACCATATATGAAGACAATAGTGCATGCATTGCTCAATTGAAAGAAGGGTATATTAAAGGAGACAGAACAAAACATATTCTTCCAAAATTCTTTTTCACTCATGATCTTCAAAGAAATGGTGATATAGAGATCCAAAAGATTCGCTCATGTGAAAATCTAGCAGATTTATTTACAAAGTCTTTGCCAAGGAGAACTTTTGAGCAATTGGTTCACAAGATTGGACTTCGTCATCTTGATGATGTAAGTTTACATGAGGGGAAAAAATAGAAGATGTAAAGAACAATATTATATAGAATGATGTACTCTTTTTCCTTCACTGGGATTTTATCCCAAAGGGTTTTTCCTAGTAAGGTTTTAACGAGACACATTCTTTTATCAATGGACACCCAAGGGGGAGTGTTATGTATTAATGGTTGTCCATTGATTTGATACAATTACTCATATAATTGATATGATTGATACTCATATGATTCATTACTATTTATGTAATATTTTGTATTAACTATTTGATTTATATCCTTTCTTGGTTACCATGTTGTATCTATAAATAGGACTCGTCCTATCCGTAATAAGACACACATACAAATAGAAGTTGCTCCCTACTTTCTCATTCTCTATTCTTCCTCTCATTCTTCTCTCTCTAATTAGCTTTATTTTATAACAATTACCTATTTTGTCACATTATAGTTATACTTTCTGTAAAAATATTCTTATTTCTTTATTGACTTGAGCGTCAAATAGTCTTTTATATGGTGAATTTTTCCTCACTATTAACCTTTGGGAGCATTACATGATGATCTCTCAAAACCACTTGATATTGTCACTTTTTCGAAGGCTCTCGTATCAAGAAATATCCTTTCCATGCATTTGATACTCTTTTTCAATCACTTGATTTTGATACCCTAGATAATTAATTAGATATCAAATATAATACATATTTAACAATTAATTAGATATCAAATATAATATATATTTAACAATTTCTCACCCTCACATCTTAAACACTGTATATGAATGTCTTTTTTTTTCTCTAATTAAATAAAGTATTCTAAAATTATAAAAGAATGTTCTTGATACATTATAAGACTATGTGAAATTCTATCAGAAAAGTTATTGTTAAAGATTGTATTATATCCTTAAAGAAATATGACATGTTTTTGTCACATGGACGGCTACTGAAAAATCAAATTATTTGAATAATAGGAGATCAAATTATTGTAATAAATATAACTGTTACGATTGTGTATAAAAAATGTATACAAATTTTTAAGTAGCTTTCTAAAAGCAATTACAACAAAAAAGTTAATTAAAAATTAATTAAATTTTTAATCATTTCTTAAGAATTCACTCTTTACATAAAATACGTATATAAAAAGTACTTTTTTGTTTAAATTATTAAATTAAAAAGAAAATGAATGAGAGTAAAATCATACGTTTGAACACAACTTTTTTATTTTTTAATTTAAAGTCGATTTCAAGTTCTATAATTTGTGTAATTTTCATATACCAAGTTTATTAATTTTTCTATCTTAACATACACAAAATTTGTCTATTGTTAGAAGAAAAAAACATAACTCTAGTCTTAGTAAAAACAATTACCTTCCACATGCTTTAGTAGAATATAATCTTGCTACTATAATTTTTATGTATACAATTTTTTATTTTATTTTTACAATTATATCTGATTAAATAATTATTTCCTTACATTCCTTTCCTATAAGTTAAAATACCTTTTTGGTCCCATTTTTCGTTTTGTCAAATAAGACCTAATTTTAGTTTTATGTTTAAATAGGTCCGAATTTTCGTTAATTTTGTTTAATTAGGTCCTTTTTTTCTAGTCCCGTTTAAATCATTAGCGGCATGACTATCACGTGTCACTTCGTGTTTTTTTGGATTTTTTTTAAAATTTTTTTTAAATGTCCTTTTTGGATTTTTTTTAAATTTTTTTGGACATTTAAAAAAAATCAAAAAAAAAATAATAAAAAAAAATTTTAAAAAAATCCACGAAGTGACACGTGATAGTCATTGTTCATATCTATTAATGATTTAAACGGTGTTAGCAAAAAAAAAAGACAAATTGAACAAAATTAACGAAAATTAGAACCTATTTAAATACAAAATCAAAATTAGTACTGATTTGACAAAATTTAATATCGGAAAAAAAGTATTTTAACCTTTAAATGTATAACTAATTCGTAAACTACTTCTTATTATTTATTTTTCGGTATTTATTTTACATCTTATTTATATTTTAAATAAACAAATACAACATATTTTGTTTGAAAAATGATTTGAAGTGTTCTTTACATGTACAATAGTAAAAGAAGAAATAAAATTAAATATATGGAATGATTTTGATATTAATTAAATAAAGTTTAGAAATATTATATTTTGCCATCATGAGCTGTGATTTTCGATCACAGGTCATATCACCTATAAAATAAGTCTTTTATTGCTCTGAAACACTTCATCTCCCACACTTAAGATGAATACGAAAAGGCAGAACGAAGAGCCGGAGCTGGAGCCTTCTGCCGGAGAGGATGACGGCATCATTCTCAGTCAGCAACTGTTTTGGTAAGAACTGTCTTACTCCCTTCAACCTTCTCTCTCTAACTCTCACCTTTGTTTGTCTTTCCCAGCACACCGGATTACTTAACTCCGGAAGATCAGTTTCCTTTGAAAGGCTTCCATAGTGACATCGACAAGGTAACTGACATTTCATTCTATATATTTTATATTTTTATATTTTCATATTTTTATAGTTTTTTTTTGTCGTCTCAGGTGGAGGAAGATGACCCATGCCCCAAGTCACCCCGGAAGGAGAAACCGTATGAAACCAAATTCAAAAGACGCAGAGTGGGTAAGAATAAGTGTTGTTTGATACTTTTTTTCATTTAAAAGTAATAATAATTACAATGTCTTGAAAAAGATTTGATTTTTAACTATTAAGTAGGGTTGTTATCTCAGAAAATAAGCTATAATGGTGTTATTTTGAATGTAATATAAATATATACACGCACTTAATACATTTACCTTCTATCTGTCATAGAGGACGGTGATACTCTCAGTTTTACCGATGATGGTGAACCAGTTGTGAAACTTGGCAGTAACCATGAGCCATTTGTGGGATTTGAGAGTCATTTTGATCGAGTAGAAGACTTTCATATATTAAGGACTCATACGTCGCGTTCTGCTGGATGCCGGCCTCCTCTTTGCAATAGAAACTCCTTTTTGAACAGCAATTCAGAGGACGAAGAGAACATTTTTAGAATCCAAACATTAAAATGGAATGGTACGAATGATTTTGATTTTTTTTGTTGGTTTAGCTATTTTATTTTCACCTTTAGGGTTAAGTGGCAAATGTTTGCTTTTTACCACTGTATATAATTATGAATATGCAGACTATGGAAATGGTCCACCTTCCATTATTGGTAGTAATGGTTCGTCACGCTATATCAATGACTTTCGTGAGATTAAGGTATTATTTTTGACAAAGAAGTTGTAACTGCCTAACATGAATTGTTTTGGATTGGTATTCACTGGCTGCAGTTATGATTTTGGTTTTCATGACATATGTAACTTTTCCTTTTGTTACCAGGAAATTGGTAAAGGAAACTTTAACAAAGTTTTTAAAGTAATGAACCGATTAGATGGCTGCATGTATGCTGTGAAACGTACCATCGAAAGGTTGCGTACGGAACCAGAAAGGTGACATCCTGATCATACCTATGGATGTTCATTGTGTGTTTGTTTTAGCTATTTACGCCAATCTTTTATCCTTGTAGGCTTAAAGCTTTTAACGAAGTTCAATCTTTGGCTGCCATAGGTTTCTATTCTACGCTTTCAACTCTTGTTTTGTTCTATATTGACTTTCATGTTGTTTCTTTGGTCATATTTACCTCCTTGCTGCTTTAGGGCGCCATAAAAATATAGTGACATACTATTATTCTTGGATTGAGGTTGAACAAATGTATACTCAGATGGAGTTTTGTGATCACAACTTATCTTATGAAAACTGTCCAATATTGCTTACCGAACGACATGAACTGCAAGTTTTATATCAGGTTAGCCTTATCTTATATGTAGTCCTCTACATAAATGATCTGTTTGGTTCTTCAATGTGTGAGAAGTTGTCAATTTAATCGTTGAAATAATGGGAACTCTGATTTAGTTTCTTAATATGTAGAAGATACAAATTGATCCATATAGTTCAATGACAAATTAGTTCCTAATACTGTCAAATTGATTCTTAAAATTACATTTTTATGACTAAATAGTTGCACAAAACTTTACAACACGACCTAACTTTTATACGTTTAAGAATAATTTTGTATAGTGCAAATCAGATTTGTTTAGGCATTCCTACTTAAATTTTTTACTGGATGTGTTGTTTCTGTTTGGCGATCATATTTTGATTTGTGGTTATAATTTTGGCTCAGGTTTCTAGTGCATTGCAATTTATACATGAAAAGGGAATAGCTCATCTTCATGTCAAGCCACAAAATATTTACGTCAAAGATGGCATTTATAAGCTTGGTGGTTTTCGATGTGCGACTCTATTAGACAATAGCTTGCATGTTGAAGCGGGTGATGCACAGTACATGCCGCCGGAGATTCTCAATGAGAATTATGATCACCTAGGGAAGGCAGATATCTTCTCCCTAGGAGCTTCCATGTTTGACATAATTCAAAGATCACGTTTGCCAAAAGCAGAAACTGAGTTCTCTAAACTTAAAGAGGGAAAGGTGCCACACTTGCCTGGAGTTACAATCCAGTTTCAAAACTTGCTCAAGGTGCTTCTTTTCATTCTATTTTTACCTGAAATCTTGTGTAACACGTTTTGGCTTGAGTTTTGAAATATTGCAATAATTATTTGCTTCCTTGTTTCTAAAATCTTCTTTCAGTGTTTTGACTGTTTAGCAAATGTTATACAAGTAATGGGAAGTCCAATGGGGTACACTTCAGTGAAGAAACTAGACATGGATACGTATATATAATAATTGTTTATTATGCTTTGCTTGTTATTTAATTATGTGAAATATATATTTAGTTCTATTTAAATGTGATCTGTAAGCGGTAATTAGGATAATATAGTGAATGTTAACTGTCAAGTATGTTGCTTCTCTATTTACTGCTGAGTCATCTTGCCATTGTGACATTTAAATTCCGGTGTTAACTGGTCTATTAACTGGTGTTCTAGTGCATAAGAAATTTTAAAAGCAGAACGTTTTTAACTAGTGGTCTTTAATCAAATCGTGAATGTGTTGAATATTATAATTTGAGGTTTGATTTGGTTTACTTGACGAGTTTATGGTAATTCACTTACAGGTCATGATGGACCCTGATCCTCTTAAGCGTCCTTCTGCCACTGAGATATTGGGAAATTCAATATTCAGAGGATCCCTTAAAATGACATAAGTTTGACAGGTTCTGGTAATTTTTATTTTGGAGGACTTGACCATGTATAATGTAATTGGCCAACTTTGTGTCCTATTTTTTGGAACATGTATATTTTGAATGTAGTACATATTGTAATGGGGATTGCAGAAGTGTTTACATGGTAGTAGCCATTGAAGAAACACTAACCATGAAATATTTGATCATTATATGATTTCATCTACTAATTTGAAAATGATTATATCAGTTTCTGAGATATTCATTTTACTTTGGTGAAGAGGAGAAGAATCTGATTCAAATTTTGCTGTGACTGGCTAATTTTTGGTTTTTATCTTGGTCTATGCAATTCTAGTCTATTCATACTTGATATAATACATACACACTTTTCATGTTGGATTTTTTTTAACTCAACATTTAGATGTAATTTCAAGATCTACTCTCATCAATTTCATTTTTGCCTTCATGGTTTAAGTCCAACTATTTCTTGAAAATAATGTAAATGCGAGTGGAGCAATCTTCTTTTGGCGTCTTTTTGTATCTTCGAACACATTCTTTCATTTGTTTCCCGTAAGTGTATTTTATGAACAAAAATATCTTCTTAAATCCCTTAATAGAGATTGTGATACTTCTTTAAACTATTAAAAAACTCAAAATTTCATTCTAGGTAACAAACCAATAGGGGTGCATTCGAATGAATGTAATTTGACATACAGTTTGTAGTGGTTTCAAACATATTTTAGATTATGTATGAGATAAAATGTGTTAAACTTATGTCACTCTAAAGTGATGTAAAAAGATACTGTGTAATGAATATATATTGCTTCATTGTTGGATTTGTGATTTTTTAACTCAACAGTTGGTGTTTTCATTGAATTCAATGGCTAAAAATACACATTTGAAGGAGTTCTCCAATGATGTTAAATGCATTTTAGCATTGGTGAAATTACGAGACACAAAAATACCACTTTCGAAATCATTACAAAAGTTACAACTAATCATTAGTAAACAATAATATTTTCCAAATACCTCATTATTTTTCAAATCAATCTGCTTAAAATTATTATCTTATTCTTCATTCTTATTTTACTAAACATCTACCACTGACTATTTAAAAATAAAATTAAAACTACATAAAATTATATTCCTAATTTTTATCTTTACATTAAACTTTTTTTCAAATAATTTCACCTCCAATCATGTTATTATTTAATTTATTACACCAAAAAATTTATTAAAAAATTATTTTAACTAAATAAATATACATTTATTAAATTTCATTTTACCAAAACCAACCTTACAATATATTGTTATCATAATTTTTATATTACAATAATTGTAATATATTTAAATCATCTTACTAAAAATAGTAACATTTAAATTCATTCAACCTGAAGCTGAATTCATTCTTTCAAGAGTGAAACGGTCCAATTGCACAGGAAAAAAAAATGCAGTTTTGGTTGCTTTTTCGGAGTATTTTTGGTGGATTTTTGTGGTGGTGTATGTGGGTGATTTGGCTAGGTATAGGCATTGTAAAAATTGCAAAATAAATTGTGGGCCAAAGTTACAAATTCAGCAAAATAAGGAGTGAAATTATATAAGAAAATAATCATACGTCGTGAAACACTAATTTTTACAATTTTTAAAAGACTAGAAAATATTTATACGAAATTGATGAATTAAAATAAAGGCTTTTATTTTTACTTGATGTACATGAGTTTTGATTAGTTGGAGGCATGCGAGAGAAAGATTTGAGGTGCTGTGTTGGGTCGCATATATGAAACATTTAAACAAACGCATGGTGGCTAGGGACGGTGGTGTAACTTGTGAGTGATTTGCGGTGACGGTTGAGAATGGATGCCATGGGAGAGAGAGAAAAAGGGAGTGTGAGCTTAGAGGGAGAGAAGGTGATATTGGTCCCTTACATGCAAGCAAACTTCCCCAAATATCACCAATGGATGAAGGACCCTTCTCTCCTTTAGGCCACTGCCTCCCACCCTCTCTTGTTAGAATTAATTGACGAATTAATTATATTATGATTCATTTGAAATATTATGATGGGTCCAATTGTAATTTAATAAAATCTAAAGACTTATTGGTTATTATTATTGGAAGTGATAACAAAATAAAATAAAGATAAGATAAAATAAAAACCAACTTGATGGACGTTGGGTTTTATAAAGGGATTGGGGTTCTGTCTCTAGCTATAAGGTTCTTTTCATAGTAACCCATCAAGAACATGTGAGAAGAGAAAGAAAGACAAAGAGATAGATTGGAAAACAGTGGTTGAAGAACACACAAGATTACAAAATTGAAGAATGCATATTCACAGGATCTCCCATGGATAAATGTTAGTGCTCTACTATGTTTTATCGTGTGAGAATCCTAAATTCTAAAGACCCTTAGTTTTACATGTGGTATCAGAGCATAGGATTTATAATTCTCCTATTATGTGATGTTTCTCTTTATGATGTTTTCCCCTAATGATATAAACCCTAATTTAATTTTATGAACCGACATTAAAATATTGCATCCCATTGCTGCTTGGAATTGTATGCGTGCTTTTAAAAGAATCATGTTTTCCGCTGTTACGTGTGTACGAACGAAAGTTGTTAATTTTAATTTGGAATAAAGTAATGAATGCAATAATGTGTGAATGGCTTAAAAACCGTTACTGTGTGAATGGCAAAGTAAATGGCATTGAAAGTTTTAGTTATATTAGTGTGAATGTGCCCATGTGTGTGAACGTGCATCGTGCATCAGTTAAGATGAGTAATTTTTTTATTGGTTTACGTCACCATTAAATTAATATTAATTATTTTATTTATATAAATAATTAATAATTTTATTTTAATTTGTAATAATATTTATGTTTGTTATTGTTTTATTAAAATTAATGAGGATTGTAACACCCAATTTATTTAATAAAGCTAAATAAAGGATATGACACACAAAATAATATAAGAAGCGAGAATAAAATAGTATGACGTCACTCATACAAATATCCCAAACTTAAAGGACGAATAAAAGTGGCACACCACGATGCCAGGTACCAAGTAAAGCAAGAGAGATAAAGACTTTAACAAATCACCAAGGAAAACAATACGGGCCTTAGCCCCAAATGAAGAGCCCAAAGGCAAAAGTCAATCCAAAGGCTAAGCAGCAGAACCATCACCTCCCCGTTGACCACGGGTGTTCCTCGCATCTGCTCACATCAACAAGTTGATGATCATCGCAAAAGAGAGTACCACACAGCAGAACACACAACAATAAAAGTAGGGTAAGCTAGAGCACAAAATAATTCCATCATGCAATCTGATACACTTTCACAGTCAACAATACACAAAACACCCAAGCATGCTATGACTCTCAAACCAATACACTAAGACTCGACTCGACTCATCCGGATACATACAATTTGGTCGGATTCAACGGATGCTTGCACTTGTGGTGGATACCTCTGCTCACACCCGAGCTATGTGTTATAAGTGTTACAATGAATCAATTTCCCTCACACACAAGGTTAGCCCTTAATGAGTTTCAGGCCTCCTGTTACTCTCACCACAGGAGTCAGTCCGCTCTAAGTGAGACTAACTGACTTCTTAGAGTGTCAAGATTCAACATTACCTTGAATCCTTACCAGACTATATTGATGGGGTACCACCATCGACACCCAATAACAGGGGCCATGGAATTACGTCCCGACCACTAAAGCACGACCCTGAAATCTTACCTAGAGATTTCAAGGAATTACGTACTGACACAGACCAATCATATCCAAACAATCAATAAAGCTTTTATCATGCATGTACAAAATTATGTCGACCTTTGTTACCGGTCCTTCTCATGTTTCAGATCAAACCCATACCAACTCATCATACTCCATCCATGAATACTGAATCTCAGCACATCTCATTATCATGCCACTTTCATAACTAATCATCTCATGATTTTAACATGTCAAATTCATTCAAGTTCATCATTCACAATCTGTACACCCTTCTAATCATGCATATTCATTTCCCTTCAAGCCAATATATAATGATTCACTCATAAACAAGCCAAACATCCAAGAATAGAAATAAAACACCACACCATAACATGCACTCGCCCCGCTCTTCGCTCAGGCTGAAGGGTCTCGCTTAAGTGAGAGGGTCTCTCGCTCAGGCGAGCTCCCTTCACCTAGGCGAGAGCTCGACACACAGAAACAAAAACCTTCACGCATTCTCGCTTAGGCGTGTCTCTCCTCGCTTGAGCGAGATGCTCGCTCGCTCAAAAACTGAGCTGGTCGCCTGAGCGACCCTTCGCGTGAAAAGGTCTGGTTGAGTCCCTGCCCATCTCGCCGAGGCGAGACTGGCTCGCTTAGGCGAGATTATCAGGTCTCGCCACTGTTTTCCTGCAACAGCCACACACACTAGTCCAAACCAACATGCTCATACGTTCCAAGCTATCATAACA
>Ga0209389_1002593_pt1 | contig 14022 bp, 3 predicted proteins | sample CowpearedBW_FD_187526 | JGI IMG/M metagenome (GOLD analysis project Ga0209389, IMG submission 187526) | Root nodule microbial communities of legume samples collected from California, USA - Cow pea red BW (SPAdes) (version 2) | ecosystem: Host-associated > Plants > Roots > Nodule | place: USA...
AGTTATGGTGATACTGTCAGGCTTATTTTCAGAAAATAGCATTAGCTTAAATAATCTAAAAGCTTCTTTTGCATGTTTGTGCTGCAAGCATGCTGATAGGATTGCATTCCAAGAAACTAAATTGGCTCTTTTACCCAAATATGCGAAAACATTGAATGCATCATGTAGATTTGAACACTTTGTGTACATCGTTAGCAAAGAGTTGCATACAGCTGTTTCCTTATCTAAACCTATTTTAATAATGTAAGAATGCATTTGCATTCCTTGGTTACATGTCAAAAAGCTCCCACAAGGACATAGTAAGGAGAGGAAAGTAATGTTATCTGGCATCAGTCCTGTCTGCATCATCTGGCGAAAAAATGATACTGCTTCATTAACATGACCACTATCAGAAAATGCTGCAATAATTGCATTCCATGACACTAAATCCGGGCTTTCAATTTGATAAAATGCCTTTTCTGCCAAAGGTAAGAATCCAAATTTTGAATACATGTCACAGAGGGAGCACCCAGAAAAAATGTTCCTCCCTAAACCAAATTTAGCGCAGACTCCATGAATTTGCCTTCCAAATTCCGGTTCTAGAAGGCTTCCACAAGCACTGAATACACTGCCAAATATAAACTCATTTGGTTGGTAAACAGATTGCCTGAGCATATCTCTGAAAAGATATAAAGCATCTATGTCATTACCAAGTTGAGTAAACCCTGTAATCATAGAAGCCCAGGAAATTAAATCCTTCGTGGAAATCATGGCAAACACACCTGAGGCCAGTGCAATTTGTCCAAACTTTGTGTACATTGAGATAAGAGCGTTTTGTGCAATTAAGTGACGATCATACCCTGATTTAATGACATGACCATGCAGTTGTCTGCCCAAGTCTATATCTCCCACAATGCAGCAAGCCTTGATAATGCTTCCAAATGTAAACTGGTCCGGGAGATAACCTGATCGCAGCATTTCAATATACATGATGATGGCATCATTCTCTTGATCATTCTGCATGTATCTGGAGATCATTATAGTCCAAGAGACCACATTACGCAGCTGCATTGCATCAAAAACTTTTCTAGCATCCTTCAAAGAACCACATTTTCCATACATATTAAGAATATGATTTTGGAGAACAAGGTCTGACTGAAACTTGGATTTTGAAATGTGATCATGGATTTTCTTGCCATAATTTAGATATCTAAAGTTGGTACAGGCCAGTATTAGATTCGCATACGTGCTTGGTTCTAGCTGGATACTCGATTTCTCTAGATTGAAATTAAATGCATCAAGTGCTTCTTTGTATTGCTGTTTCTTGCACATCAGGTTGATGTAACTGTTGGTTGATAACTCTGCACTGAGACTGGAAACTACTCTTGTTGATACAATAGGTCTTGTATAATTGTATATACATCGAATTTGGCTTTGGATGATCATATGGACAAGGGATATCGAAAAAGCAAGTGAAGTTCTTAATGTTGAGAATCTTACTGGGTGATATGATGTCAAGATAATGAAATGGTCACAAATGGGTGTTTGTGATTAATGAAATAAAAAATCCATAATTAGATGAACCCACTGAGAATACTTATGTAAAGCCAGCATGATTATAAACTAGCACCTGGGTAAAGCCATTTTGATTTACCCATCCCTATCTACGGGAGTTAAGGAGTCAAAAGTCATCAACCATCAATTTATGACAAGCACCCACCTAAGTGCTCTAGCTTTCCTTTTATCTTCCTCTTCAACTCCTCAGATTTTGATGGCTCTGATACCTGCGAAGCGGGAGCAGTGCCAAACCTACACGTGAATGAAACACTCAACTGATATAAAACTAATATTTGATACAAAAAAATAGGGTACATAAATCAATATATGAACAGCGACAGACAAAAGAGGATACGGACGATTGAATGTATATTCAAAAAACCAAAAAGTGAAATTGGGAAGAGCATGGAAATTGACCTTTCGGCTCGGGAATTGCGCTTCTCTTTCTCGGACAGCTGGACGGAAATGCCGAATTGCTCGGCTCGGCGAATCTTCTTCTGAATATCGGAGAGCGGAGCATCGTTTCCGGATTCGGGTGGCGGAGAAGTCTTGGCTTCGGCAGCCTCAGTGGCGACAAGGACTGGATCTGGTATTGTGGGGTCTAGGGTTTTGTCAGGGTTTTCCGGTGCAGGGTTTTTATTTTATGTGCTTATATTAAAATAAACTGAGTAAGAACTAATTTTTGAAATCTATGATTAATGGCATAATTTCTGTTTTTCATTCTAAGTAAGTACAACTGTTTTCATATGTCTGTTACTCGATTGCATATGGTGAGTTTGAACGCAGTATTTTAACGAAGTAATTTTTTTTTTTTTTAAGAATTTAGATATTTTTCTAATAATATATTTTGTTTGGATAGAAGGCTAATGTGGTCATTTTAAAAATTATTAGTGTTCAGATAGAAGTTATGGTGGTGTAGGAAGAAAAAATATCAGAAAAAAAGCTTTACACCTACTCTAATTTATCCTTTTACACCAGGCCCAACAACAAAGTAGAGTACCATACTTTTGTTCTCATATGTTCTTTCCAAACCACAAATATGAGTTTCTTTGTATGTGACTAATGATCATGCTGCATCCCTTTATTGTCAATTTATATGTCTGTCTGTAATAAAGAAAAAGAAAATAAGCTCAAAATTATATTATATGTAAGTTAAAAACAGTTTTAGAAGAAACTAAATGAAAGAAGTTTTACGTATTAACAATCACATAAGCTTATTTGGACTTGCGGATGAAGCTTAGTTAATTGATCGTTTAAACTTGTTTAATCATAATTAATCCTTAAGTGTTTGTTTTTCTACTGCAATTACAGGATCATCAATTTGATGTTGTAACAATTGCTTGTGGCATTGTATCAGAGGTGGTAGAGTGGCTAGATTGCATGAAGCACCTGCTCGTCTTTTTTCTTTCTTTCTAGTGCTACTCAAAATAATGAAAAAGCAATAGTTTTTATAGGTATAATATAATAACGGTATAAAACGGTAATATTAGCGGCTACATTGATAACGGTCATATTAATAGCTACATTGATACGGTCGTATTAACAGCTACATTGATTAACAGTTTGATCTTTGACTCTTGCTTGATGTAGTATTATTTGGAGAGGTACTAACCCACCTAGTCCTAACCCAATAGAGAGGGGGTTTTGCTGGCTGGAGCTTTTTTTTGGCCCCCTCATTTGGGAAACCCCTAAAAAGGGGCTTTATGAAGAGTGGGTCAGGGCTGGCCCGTGGGCTAAGGACCAAATTGACAACTCTACATGAGCCCAACTCACACATAAGGGATTGACACCAATCTTAACCCGAAATCTTGACAATGAATTTATGAGTCTTCATTATGGTGGTGCTCAATTTTCTCAATTATACTGAAAGACTTAGAGATTTTAAAAATTTGAAAATAAAAATATGATATGCATAAGGATAATGATACCTTCAAAAAGTGGTCATTTTCTTACCCGCCTATGTGTCAAGGTCAATCAATGATACATGACTTGACAATTTTCATTGACCTTGGCAATTGGAATTAGTGTCGGAGTCAAAGGGTCATGAGGTGCCTGTGGCGACAAGCAAGCAGTGAAAACTAGGTTTCACTTTCACTTTTGCTCGCTTGTCGAAGGGAAACCGCTTCTTCCTTCCTCTCACCATCATCTTCTATCTCCATGAACACACAAACGCAAAGGCAAAACAAGAGCTTTTACCTCCCATACACACACACAAGCGCAGAAGCGGATCTAGCCCCTAGCTCCTTCGCCACGAATCAGTCGTCGCCTCAACACCATTTATCAGAGCCTCGGTCATCCTCGAGTATCGACACCATCAATAGTGGCTTCTTCGGATAAATGACATTTTTTATGCATTTTTCCTTCGTATTTCTTCGTAGTGTGCGTCTTCTATGGTGATTGTTGCTGTTGTTGGCTTTTTCCCAACCCATTTATCGGAGAGTTGGTTTCTATTGGTCGCTGGTAGTGCTTCGTAACAGGTGAGCATGAAATTTTTAGAATTTCTCGATTAGGTTTTCATGCCATTTTTAAAAGTAATGTTCAATGTAAGTTAATTACATAGTTGGAATAAGATTTGGACAACATTTTAAAAAAATAATAACTCAACCCACTATCAAAATATTTTTTTTCCCACCCTGGTCTGCTAAACTATGCTGATTGGTTACTATACCTTGAAGGTCCACATCACCTCCGAAAGCAACAAGCAGTGTTGTCCAATACATAGAAAGGACCCAACTTTCTTTTTTACACAGTGAGGGGAGAAATTAGAATACTACCGGAAATTTCAGGGTTAAACTCATGTTCACATTGTATGGCGTTATAGGTTTGATTTTGTTGAGATTGAATCTGTTTTGGGGCGATGCTCTTCTTCCACTTCTTATTCTGCTACACACAGGTCGATGCTGCCTTAACATTAGCAACATTCCGCAGGAAGGGAAGATTCTTTCTCTGCCAGAACGACGTCATCAAAACACTATGTTAGCCAACAGTAATAATTCATGGATGTAGGAAACAAGAGTCTCCATGAGAAACTATAGTCTCTATAAATATCTTTTCATAACATTAATATACCTGCACATACCAATTCTGTGGACATATGCGGAGGCAGGGAAATCTTAACACAGTTCTCTCCTTTCAAATCCATGCCCCGGGAGCTCTGAAGTTATCAACACCATTTTCTCGCTACACAAAAATGTATGGGGTCAGAATTCATAAATGAAAAAAAAAATGCTAATGAAAAAAATTGCTTTAAAATTGGAGTATGTAGGCTACCGATGAAAAAAATATTAACAAACAAAGAAATTGGTCGCGCACTTATCAGTTTTCTTCTCATTTTTATGTTTTTTTGCAGAGGGGAATGTTGCAGATTATCCATGCATTTTCAAAGAAATATCTGATGTTGTTCGAACGACCTCTTGTTGAGACAAATTAGAATGAATGACATCAACTCTAATGTTATCAAATGCAGCTCCTTTATGAACGTAATGTTACTTCACCAAGTATGATATAATCATCAATCACTAATATAACTAACTTTTGAATTTCACAACGGACCGATTTCCTAACTACAAAACAAACAATCCCCACTGCTACGACAAATGTTTTTAATTTCCATGGTCACTAATTTTCAGAAACTGGTCAATTCTCAATGCCATTGTGGGTGGTGCAAGCTATGTAATTGATATATACAATACAAATCACTAGATTTTCAACTAAATATTTTCAGAAACTGGTCAATTCTCAGTGTGGGTGGTGCAAGCTATGTAATTGATATCTACAATACAAATGACTAAATTTTGAACTAAATTTTCAGAAACTGGTCTACTGTCCTTTTGACGTCTTTCTTTTGATATGGGGATTTTGTGAATGATCTACATTCTTAAGAGACTTAGGACCAGATATCTTGCCTCTCCTCACAACCTCCTCTGCCAATGAGTTGAGAGGCACTGTAACATCCAAAGGAAGAAGCACCTCTTCCAACTCCTGCCAATCAAGATCTTCCGAGTCGCCATCTTCATAGTGGACCCTGTACCACCGAGAATCTTTGTCGTAATCAGTTACTCTACCTGAGTAATATCTTCCCATAAACCACTTTCTCACTTCCCTCCCTTCAAACCATTCACCCAAACCTGAAGCCACATTTGTTTCAACTTTGCTCGGAGCATCACGGAGAACAATAGAGCAGTCACTGGGGATTATGTCAGGCACCCCATCAATTACAATAGCAGGTTCTCCAGGTACCTCATAAACCCCAGCTGCTGAAGTATTTGACTCTTGCTTAATTCCTTTGTCCTCCATTTCAAAATTTCGTTCGGAAAATCTACACAAAATAGTAACCAATTAATTATACAGGAAATGATAATCTTGTATCTGCACTCCAAGGGTCCATGGAGATTGTACCTCAGAACACGATTTCACAAAAAGTATTGTTTGGCAAAATAATTATAAATGAAATGATAATTTTGGGTCTACACTCCAAAGCTTTGCGGAGACTGTGGCTCAAAACGCAATTTAACGAAAGTAAATGTTATTAAAAACTAATCAAAGAATCAAACAGATCATAAAAAACATTCAGCTATTGCAAAAAAAACAAAGCCCAAGTGGGACATAGGATATAGAGACAATACAACACAGAGAGGAATATGGCAAAATTAATAATTATGAACATAAGACTCCACATCATAATACAAATACAAATACAAATTTAAGCTAAAAGTAACAAACTAAAAACATGAATCACGAGAGTCATTTTCTGTGTAATTATTATGGCATTAAAGTTTATATTAAGGTATAAATCAAGGTATTAAAAAGTAAAAATAACAAAATTAAATTAAAAGTTTTTGAAGCATCTATGCACCAACATGGATAAATATCTGACAACACAACTAGTGTTTAGAAGTGTATATGTTTCTTAGAAGCAATATTGCCATAAGTTGTTTTACTCAACTAATTCACAGAGTATTCCAATACATTTTGAAAATCTCATGGGCAAACAGTCACTTTAATCCCTCACTGTAATATATATTGCTACATTAGTACATGAAACAAAGAAAGAGTTATAAAATAAGTCCTCAAATTTAAGGACTCACCGTCATTTAATTCCTAAATTTATGTTAATATTATCAAGATCCCTTCTTTATGAGTTGTTACCCTATTTTTCTTCATCTAAGCATTAAGCAATTAAATGAGTTTAGGGAGATATGAAATAAATGATGTCATTTATACAAGTTAATTGTTTAAAAATAACTGTTTAAGTTACTTTTCATGAAAAAATAATTTAAACAACTGTAGGCTGATGAACTATTTAAATTCAAATTCGGTCAAGTACATGAGAGATAGATATAAACAATTTTATAGTTGTCTAGTGGAATGTGTGCTCACTTTTATTATCCAATTCATTTTTTTTCTTATCAAATTCATCAATCAATATAATTTAAAAAAAAATCACACTTTTATACTTTACCAAATAACTAAATATTTAATTTTCTATTACCATCCGTAAAAATAATAGTAATAGCATACAATCACTTCAAAATTGTTTATTGAATTCCTTATTAAATATGATTAATTCAATTGTTACTATTATTATTATTTTATAAGGATGTTATATATGAAAAAAAAACTATAAAAAGTCGATTGGCTAGTTCCAAGAAATTAGGATTTAGGATGTAAGTTTTTCTTTTAAGTAATTAATAAAGTATGTGACAAATAAACTATCTATATTTGAACTAGTAAGTAAAACTAAACCTATAATATTCACTTAAAATTATGTCATCCGATATTTTAGAGAGATTTCTTCGCAGTTTTTTATAATAAGAAAAGCAAACACATAAAAAAAAACATTATATTTTATATAAGAAATAAGTGCATATAAATCAACTTACACGGCCTTCCTCTTTAACTCCTCGGATTTTGAGGGCTCCGATTCATGCGAAGCGGGCCCAGTGCCACACCTACACGTTAAGAAAATGCTCATTTCAGATAAACCTAAAATTTGATACACAAAAATAGGTATATAAATCAATACATGAAGACCGACAGACAAAAGAGGATAACAATACAGACGATTGAATGTATATTTGAAAAACAGAGGAGTGGAAGAGGTTGGAAATTAACCTTTCGGCTCGGGAATTGCACTTCTCTTTCTCGGAGAGAGGAACATCGTTTCCGGATTCGGCCGGCGGAGAAGTCTTGACTTCGGCAGCCTCCGTGGCGTTTGTATCGTCGACAGGCTCAGTGGCGACAATGACTGGATCTGGTAAGGTGGGGTCTAGGGTTTTGTTAGGGTTTTCCGGTGCAGGATTGTTGTCATTGCTGTCGGTAACTGTTGCCATTGGAATCGAAAGTGCGATCGAATAATCAAGGGAACGAACGAAGAAACAGAACAAACGAGGAAGCTGAGAATGAAACGAAGCGACAACAAAACGCTGGCAAGGGATTCCGTTCTCTTCCGAAGACGAAGAGGGGTTTTTGTTGTGTAGTTCCTTCTCTAAGTTGCAGTGAGCAGGAGGATTTTTTATTTATTATTACAGCTGAGGAGCATGACATATATACTCAGATATGTCTCCATTTTCATTTGTGTGGGCTACTGGGCCAGGGCTGGAGTAATCAATCCAAATACAAAAGCTTTTTACTCTCTGCACCCCACAATTTCTTCACGCACCTCCAGATTTCAAAATTACTACTACTCTTCTTCTACCGTGTTCTTGTTCTCTTCTTCATCCTTTGGAGCAACAACGATAATAGAAACAACACAATGGTAACGTGTAGCGTGATACAGTAGTGAAGAGTATTTTAGTTCTTTTATTTAGTGTGGAGTGAGTTCAAGAAATAATAACCTGTACAAATTCCATTCATCATATTTATTAAATTTTCTTACTTCTTACGTTTTTAATTTCAAATTATATATAAACATATTATTATATATTCTTTTAAGTAGTCACACGAACTGTATGGTCTACTATTACAAAGGTAACTTAAGTTTTCAGTCGTTATAAAATTAGTTTTTGTTAAAATTAGTATATCTTTTTTTTTTAGTATTTTATATATTTAGCCTTTAAAAAACATTACATTAACTTTATTAGTTTCAAATTAATGATATTATCATAGTAAGATATTCATATATATGTTAATTTGTGAAATATTGAAAATTAGTACGTGAATTTTGTTTTTTCAAAAGTAATAGAAGGTATGAAAAATGCTAACTTTCTTCAAGCTATTAATTTCAATGGAATAACTTACTGTATTAATTAATATATATGATGTATAAAATCAAACATGCACATAAAATTAAACATTAAGCTTGTGAAAAATACAAGCATCTTCAATTATATTCCTTTTTTTATATGTATACTTGAAGTTCCATTTGTTTCTTTGTATTCCGTGTTAACTATCAATTTTTAACATAAAATCTCCTTTCTATAACTAACTTATTTATTTTACTTGATTTTACTAATTTTTACTTTATATTTCTTCCTTCTTTAACCTCCAATCAAACAATTTTGGGATATAGAAAAGAAAAACATACAAAATTTATATAAAGGGTTTAAATAACACATTTTAAGAAGATAATTATCTTTTAAGAGAATCTGCGATGCTTCATAACAAAATATATATTACATAAGAATTTTTGAAATAAATTGACATTATAGGAATTTATTAGAGTTATTGGATTGTTTAAAATTAAAAAAATTCAAATTCTACCAAAAAGATAACAATTTAAAATTCTTTATATTTTCAAATTCATACTTTTGTTAATTTTATAAATATTATTATTATCATTATTATTATTTTAATAGTAATAATAATATTTTATATTATATTATTTTTAAATATATATAATATTATGTTAATAGATGATGATACAGTAATATTATTAATTAAGTTAATAAAAAAATAAACTACGTACTAAAGCCAATATGGATACTTGTGATTGGAGAGATAGACTGCATCCAAAGACGCCAAATAAATGTCATCAATATGTAAGTTTCAGTTTTAATATTGTCTATCATTTATCTCGAATAGCTAGAATTTTAACCTTGTGTATGGTCTCAGTTTCTAAAGTCTGAGAAGTATAAAATAAAATAAAAAATGAAGAACTATTTTTATGAGCAAAAGTATTTTCTCTGGTTATACTCCTAGTAACTCTGCTTGAAATTATGTATTATTGTCCTTTTTCTTCATTCTCAGTCATTCAATCATCAGATTTGTACGTAGAGGGGAGACTATCCAAATTATCAAAACAACCCTTGCTGCTTGCGCTCCATTTCTGATATCCATTATAATATATTTGTTTTTGTTCTGGATATGTGTATGATTTCAAAAAGGTCTTCTTACAGTTTAACGAGCTTATAACATTTTAGGATTGTTTATTGACCTTAAGTTTTCTATAATTTGTATTATTCAGTTATTACATCGTTTTTCTTCATTTTCTATAGAGAGGGCACGTTAAAGAGATATCTTCCTCTTTCTGTTCCAGAGGGATTGCATGAACTTCAGAGGATTGCCCAAAGACTTGAAGAGAAGGTTTTTACTGCTGCAACAAGCTGGATATGTATTTGATTTTAGAATTTTAGAATTTTAGATTTATCGTGATTATGTTTACGAACGCATACAATATAAAAGGTGGTTTAATGTGATATTCACTTATTTCAGCCTGATTATCAATTGAAAATATCTATGAAGATGCTTGCGATGGAGACTTGGAGAGCATGAGAACATGATATTTTACTGTTCCAAATGGTTACACATTTGATATTTTCTTTTGATTCAGTTTTCGAATAGTTGAATTCTGAACTGTATTACTTTTTTAAGGTAATAAATTACAAGTAAGCTCAAGTAGATTGTAACTTATTAGGTTAAAGTAAGCTACTTTAAAATTTTTTTTTAAATCATATTTTGGCTAAATTACCTTCTAAGCTACTAGTTGGCTTATTAATTTTATCAAATATACTTTACTTTTGAGTGATAGTACAAGTAACTAGTTTTTGTTTTGTACTTTTATAAGCAATATTTAGGTACCTTTTAAAAAATGTTATTTTTTTAATAACTTTTGTTGTGGAAATAATGCTATTTTTATTTTTAATAAAATATTTTAGTCTTAATTTTTATTACTTTTCTTGTAATTCATTGTTTTCTAGATAGATATTTTTATTTTGGAAATTATAAAGGATTGTGTTTGCAGTCAAATAATTTATTGGTCTACCGATGGATTTTATCTTATTTCGCTAATGAGACATATTTAATAATTTAAATATTGGTCTATTGATGTATAATTTAATAAAAAAAAACTATAATTATTTTTTGTCATTATTTGTTATACCAGAGACATGTAAAGGATGCTGATGATGCACTAGTTTCAGAGGCGGAAAGTGAGGATTTATATAGAATTACCAGAAGTCATTTTTCAGTTTATTTTGACCTAACCTGTCATCTTGAATAGCCTGGATTTTTTTTTAATCAAAAGTTTATCTTGATTATATAATCTAAAAGTATTTTTAATTTTCAAATATAAAATTCAGAGGGGGCGATAGACAAAATAACCACAGAAGTCGCATGTCACTAATAATTTTAAGTTTTTCTGCAACATTTCAATTAGACGGGTATTTTAATGATACAGAATTTTTACATGATAGAAGAAAGAAATTAAAATTAATGTTGTTTAAATATGAAAAATCATGAACAGTGTCTTTGGCTAGGAGAACAATTTACAAAACATATCTTTCACATCTAAAACTAATTGTTGTAATCAATATGATCATTCTCCATTTACTAAATATATCTTTCACATCTAAAACCATAATCTTTGGCAAGGAGAACACTTACATATGATCTGTGCACAAACCTTCAATCGTCAAGGGGCTCCGTTTACTTGTATAATCTAATCCAAAGTCATGTTTAGCAAAACACAAATCTGATGTAACATTTAATAATGAATTGAGCCAAAATAATTCACAACCATCTTAGACCATTCTCTGTTTTCACCAACAATATTTTATGATAAACGGTGAAATAAACAACATCATCGGGCTACGTATATTTTAAATGTATATTTGTACATATATAGTAAATGAAACAATTGACCGAAAGGGGAACAAACAAATGCAAATAATATCATCTTGTAACTAGAGTGAAGATGTTGTAGCCAGGGTGAAGACAACAACACCCAAGGAAAGATTAATTCTATGAAGGAGGATGAGAAAACTTCAATAATTTTGCCTCCAATGTATACAATTTTAAGCTCTCATGCCAATAATACAATAGATCATATAAAATCCAAATGCGGCAAGGACTAAAATTAATTAAGTATTCAAGAGAGGAAACGACTCATGTCAGCAAGACTGTTAAAATCCATATAATCCTGGCTATTATAATTCATGAACTCCCCTGTGAGTTAATATATTCAACTAAAATCAAGAATAACACATTGCTAATACAAGTAGGTGAATCTGTTGCATACAATGAAAAAGAGCAGAGAAAAATAAAGCTCATACTATTAATTCCAGACAGTCCCTCTTAGAAAACCAACACAGAGGATTACATAGCAAAGGCATCGTCCAAAAACGAACTAGCCTAGTCATAGAATGGGTGTGACATCCTCGATATAAACTCAACATCGCAAACAAATATAATCGGCATGATAAACTGACAAAACTACACTCATTAATCAACCTAGCTTTTCCATAAACGGTTCAATCAAGCTTTGGCCATTGACTATTTTTGTTGTTGCAATAATCAAATCATATGCCATGCCCTCCTACAAAATAAACCACTATGAGAATTCGAAGATAAGCAGTCAAAAAGATTTACTCATAATGCCCAGTCAATTGGATAAAGCAATCAAAAAGATTTATTCATAAGCCTATTTGTTCTTTCAGCCATTATATTTATCTTTTCTCTGGTTCTGCTCATTGTATCCCAGTTCATTATATCCCTAGTCTTTTCAATTAAGAACTCTGATGTTCCAAGTCCCTCCTGTAGTGTTTCAGACATCTGAGACTTTTTGGCATGACCATGAAGTCTGCAAATGTGTTTGGAAAACAAAGTTTAGGAATTAATTTGGTTATTCTGTGTTGGGTAAGTTATAAAATAGGAAACGATTTTGAAATTCTTAAGTTGTGGTGGGTATTTAGAAGAAATCCACTCAACTTTGGGTGGATTTTGATATTTCTTTTTTAATTACTCCAGCTTCCCAATTTGATCCTTATTTGATTACCCTTTGTGCGTTCTCTAGGTCATGTTATCACAGGTATGGTCCAGAAGAAAGTTATCCATATTTCTCCACAATTCCCCAGTGCTCACTGAAGATAGAATATAAGAGAGCACCAGACAGAGATTTCCATAATTAAAGAACCCCGCTGGGGCAAGCCCACCCACCCACTCACCTAAAAAATAATTGCTCATCCACCAAGCTCAGCCACACAACACAAATTTATGAAGCAACGAAATCCACCTACCCGAAACATTATGTACCATAACCATATTAAAAAAATAATAAATTATAAGTTATTGGTTAACCTAGTGTCTACGCGACATTGAGAAATAGGCAACAGTTATGACACACCTGAGTGCTGAAAAAGCGGAGTGCGGAAATCTCTGCAAAGGTAACACCCCCAACAAAGACAACAAGCACCAGGGCACGCCTTCCATCTGGTACCCTGAAAGATACGAAGTTCCAGAAAAGAATTACAAGATCTCTTCCTCAAAGACTCCAAATTTTAGTAAATGTTGATACACCATGTCAAATGAAAACCATCAAGTTCTAAAAGGTTTATCTATTAAGAACCTTAGTTAATAGATTACACAAGACATTAAACCACACCTTAGGAGGTAAATCCACACCAACAAGTAAAAGATTTTGGATAAAATATAGCTGAATCGGTATAAACCTTATTAACAGGCATAATTTTATTGTAGTGATTTAACCCTTACACGAAAAGATAAGCATTGAATTTCCTGGCATTTATTACATTTTTCTGATACCATTTTACTAGAGATAAAGAGATGCAGAATTTTTAAAGCTGACACTAGGTAAAACATACTTGGCCAAGCTGGTGGTTGAAACCCCTGATAAAGTGTCAAATGATGGACTATTTGAAAATCCGCCCTGCACAGTAAAATATAAAGACTAAGAAAGGTGAATGGGATAATATGTGACTTTGATTCAAACAGTTATAAATAGCATAGAAACATTACATGAGAAAAAACATTCAGTCAGAGTTCACAGGTACTAACCCTCTTTGTTTCTAAATGTGGTCCAGGTAGTAGCTTCAAAATTTCTTCAACAGGACGCCTAAAAGATCAGTAACAGTCAGTAATGTTTCAGTTGATCGACTATTAAGCTTAGTTCACAACCCAAACATAGAAAAAATTAAAGCAAGCAAGATATATTCAAGCTAAAGAAAAGGTATTGCATGCATAAATAGCAAAAGGGAAAATGTGAAGTTTTAAAAAACTGTAATTAGGTAGTTGTTTAATATCAAACAGCCT
>Ga0209389_1002599_pt1 | contig 13998 bp, 6 predicted proteins | sample CowpearedBW_FD_187526 | JGI IMG/M metagenome (GOLD analysis project Ga0209389, IMG submission 187526) | Root nodule microbial communities of legume samples collected from California, USA - Cow pea red BW (SPAdes) (version 2) | ecosystem: Host-associated > Plants > Roots > Nodule | place: USA...
GGTGGTGCTTATTACAAAGATCATGCAGGTCGACACCGATACGGACACTAACAATCTAGAATCGGGAATGTGCTGAGTCGTTGTAGTTCTGATTATGAGGTGATTTGTCGTGTTTTATTGTGCTGACATTTACTTCTTTTTTAGAAGAAATCTGTCTAGGTGTTTGTAGTAATTAGTTAGATATTTTCTGACATAATTCTATGTTAGTTTGTAATAACCTATAATTGGAGTTTCCAGTTTAAGGAATAGATCACTAAAATTTATGGAACATATCCAATTATTATGGAATTACATTGTCGTATAGAATGTCGAAGCATTAGGTCGTAGGTTGTCGGCTAAACCCTCGATGAATGTTCCCGGCGAAAAACCCAATGAATGCGCTTCCGGACAAAGCGGCGTATCTGTGTGTATTGAAGTTAGGACATGAATTATCTGATCCTCTTACTTATTTGTTTGTGTCTCTCTTTCATGTCCTAGTATTTCTGACATTTTCAATCCATAAAGTTATAATATAGTAACTATGTTAGATTAAATGACTAAATGTAATATTTTTATTATTTTTACCCTCTCTCTTCACACTTCTCTTACCATATTAAATAATGTTTTTATCTTATTATATATAAAAGTTGGTGCAACTATGTTCAAAGTTGAACAAATAGAAAAAAGTATTCCATTGAGTTAAGCAAATCTTTAACAAAAGATATTTCTCTCTTAATTTTCTCAACAATAATTAATGGATTTTATTTTACAAATTTATTGTCTATAAACAAATAGTCAAATGATAACCTATAAATCTTCTATCTATTCTTGCATCTAATCTAATAATATCCTTTGTCCAATGGTTAATCAAATTTATTTTCTAATATTGTCATCGCTGACCATAAGCTATTGGAAGTAGGTCTTGCAACAATTCTCATATTACATCTTGTATATGATAATTTATTCATGTGATTGCATATGATATTTTTTATTCATGTGTGAGACAGAAGTATAAAACATCATCAAAATTGACTTTGAAATCAATCTTAAGATGTTTTGAAATAATATATAGTCAAAGAATAAATTTTCAGAAAAGCGAGATAGGGGATGATACTATGATACTATATAAAAGGATCATAACTAAACATGTAACAATATAGTAGAAGAATTTCAGCCATAGAGAAATTCTTATTAGAGATAAGTTGTGTGTTATATGTGACCAATATAATTAAACTAACTAATCACTTTTTTTTTTAACATGCAACAAATATCACACATGAGAAATTGATAGGAGTAAGTTCTGTATCGCATAATCAAGTTTATCTATAATTTGCTACTTACAGTTCACAACACTTTGTTTAAATGAATTTATAAATCAAATGTGAAAAGTTGTGTAGATGGTCATGTAAGAGATATATGGCAACAAAGAAATAATATTATTTTTTAAGCATAACAACGTAAATGTAGATTTATTAACAATATTGGACTTGCATAGATTAAGACATGAAGGTGGATTACAAGTAAAATTCAAGAACAAATTTTTCCATTCTGATCGGTACTTTTGTCCTTAATCCTCAATACTATCTTTCCATAATTAGTATTTTCTAAGAGATATGGGATGAATACAAGGGTATATAAATGTGTAATACAAATATAAAAATCATATTATATATGTGCTGACTATTATTTTGAGAGGTTTTATATTTGATATCTTTTTATGAGTTTTCATTTTTATATGTTTTCAACTTTTTCATATTTATCCAATATAAGATTTAGATTCACATTTGAATCCCAACAATCTCTCATTTAAGAATGAGTCTCTTTCCACATTAGAATACTCCTCCTTGAGTATGTCTTTCGCCTTTCGTATGATTGTTTATCTTAACGGTATGCACTTGGTTTAACCTTTTATCATAAAGACTTTTGATACAAGAACTAACCATATTATACTTATATGAATCGGTCATCAAGACTAATCATTGATTCTAATACCATAACAAGTCTTTAGAGAGGAAGTTCATTTGGGAGACCAACAACACCAATGGAATTCAAATTCAATCTACATAAAATATTGACATTACATCCAATTCAAAACCTTCAGATAATAAGTTCATGATTCTTTATTCTTTTATATATATATATATATATATATATATATATATATATATAAAAGTTGAGTTTGTAGTATATCTTTATTTTCCTTTTTCTAATTTCATCCCATCTACAACCTTTTCTTTTTCTTTTCCTTCTATTTATCGAATTCATCATGGAATGGTGTTGTTACTCATTTTGTTATTTGGGCTTGGCCGCACGAATTACTATATATAAGAAAAAAAGAAAGCCCACCCAAAACCCTTTTTTCCAACAAAAGCAAGGGCTTTTCTTCTGTACCTCCATTTTCCTTCCTGCACTCCTATAAAACCTATAACCCTCAAACTAATTCTCATTAAAAATATATTGAAATCCTTGTACTTTTTTTAAACATTTTTCTGAAATATTTTTCAGATTTAGATATATCTTATGGAACATTCATTTCAGAATTACAAAAGAATATATTTTAGAGTAAGTATTTTGGAAGATTTTTTTTATTCAAAAATATAAATTTCGAAACATCCAATTTGAAATATAATTTTTTCTTTCTGAATTAAGTGATTTGAAAGATTTTTTAAAATACTTTTCGAAATACTTAATCCAAACTATATATATTTTTATATTCATAATTAAATGTTTTGGAATATATTTTTGGATAGAAAATACATTATGAAACACTCAATCCAAAATATGTAAAAAATAAAAAACATTTTGAATTAGATATTTCAAAAAGTATATCCAGATATGAAAATACGTTTTTCGAAACGTCTGATTTAAAATATATTATATTCCCCTTTTTTTTCTTTTTCTTTTTCCCAGACCTAAGAAACACAAGAAAGCGAAGAGGCCATGTAATAATGGAAGGGGATGAAGGAAGAAAAAGAAGTTAAATTGAGAGCAATGCGTTAGTATTTCTGAGATGTTTTATATTTTGCTATATAAATAACCTTTTGTAAAATTTGAAATACACAAAAAATAAAATATTTCTCAGAATAGTTATAAACACAAAGAGATGAGGAAATTGTCCTTTTAATGAAATAATAAGAATACTAATAAAACAAACCTATGTTTATTATTAATTACCTCTAATAAACAAACTCACAACTTGTTTATATCGTCCATTTACATTTACATTAATTTTATAACTTTAGAAAGTCTGAAATAAACGATATAAAAAAAAGAGAGTAGATTTATAGAATATTTGAAGCCTTTTTAACGGCATGAATGTTGAGATAATGATTGGTGTTTAGAGTGTGTGGTAGTTAGCATTTGTTAGTCGGCAAAGACAAAATGTAGCATTTTGTTTTAGGTACACCTTACATCACTGCTAATCTTATGACCTTTTGTTTTATTTATTTTTCAGTTCCGTGTCAACTTCTTCGAACTGTTTTGCCAACTAAACAACAAGGAACCTTTTACTTTTATAATTTTTAATCAAAATCGACTAATGATTTACAGTTACATCATTATCATATCAATACATATAGTCACAAAATGTTCATATGGTATTTCATTTACTTCTTTATCATTGGATTTAAAAACCTTTTTCTAGAATTTAATTTCTCATCACTTCATAAAAAAAATTCAAATGTACCTTATAAATTTTGAAGATATCAAATTTTCTTAGTTATTGTTCTAAACTAAACTTTAAGTTTAATTTAACTCCAAAAAATTAGCTTGTAAAGTGTCTTTATTATTTTTCAATGTGAAACTTTCAACACTTCCTTATGTCGAGATATATGGATCTTGATTGTGGGACTGAACACTAATGGGTAATCCAATAATAGTTCAATGACGAATAAAACAATATGTCAAACAAATAACAAATTTTTTGATAACAAATGACATAATAGGTCGAACAAATAACAAAGTTTGCTAATATATGTTCAAACTCACGACTCTGACACCATTTCTAAACGTGAACTTTAAATTTATCTTAACCTTACAAATTTGACTTGTAAATTAAGATTTACACCCACTTATATATTATAAATTAGCCTTATCACTAATTAATGTGAGTCGTAAATTACTTCTAATAAAATAGTTCACTTTTGAAAATAAGAAATCTCCTCACTGATAATTTTTTTTCTTACTTTTTATATAAATCTCATCACCCCATCTTCTTTTTTCAGTTTCATAAATCTCCTCACACTCATATATTTCATTGAGAGTCATATTCACCCAGATTCATCTCCTTCATCCACACTCATCTTTTCATCCACACTCATCTTTTACATCCATGCATTCTTCTACATTTTTTTTTCCACATCTACTTTCTCCATATTTTTCTCCTCTTCTCCTTCATGCACACTCTTTTCCTCATCTCTTTCATACTCATTTCTTTCATCTACATTTCTTTCATTCATTATTATATTTTTTTCATTTGTTTTCATTTATATTTTGTTGGATATGAAGGTATTCTATAATAACTTCTTTTTTGAATTTAATGTCATTAGTGTTAATCAAGCCAATACTAAATTAAATAAGTTTTAAAATAAAAATACACTAGAATTAATTTGACTAACACTAAATTCTTTAATAAAAAATAAATTTAAATATTAGGAAGTTAATACTAATTAGAGTTGGTTTTAAAATCTGACAGTAAGAATGTGTGGTATAGATTTGGGGGAGAGTCTGAAGATGGATTTGTGTGGATTTAAGTGGATGAATTTGTGTGTTTTTTTGAGTAGATTTAGAGGATAAAGTGAGTGAATTTGGAGATAAGTTGTATGAAAGTTAGTAAAAAATTTGATTGATGTGATAGATAAAATAAATTGTTAAAATAGATATAATTATAAAGTTACCAAAATACCCTTGATGAATAAAAAAGAATGATTTTGTAATTTGAGGTTATAAAAATAATTACAAATAAATAATATGAATTAAAAAAAATATTAAAATTATATGAAATTTTAAAATAAAAAAATTATATTTTTATGAATGTAACAAAATTTATACAATTAAATTTAGAAAAAAAAGTTATATAATTAAATTTTAAACAAAGTTATACAAAAAAAGTTAAAAAAACAACAACACACACGACACTGGTTACATAACCGATGTCACTCTCCTCTTTGCATAGGTACTGATTATGTAATTGATGCCACACACACACAATGCACCGCACTGGTTATGTAACCGGTGCACATCCTTCCATGAGCCCATCTCCACCACCATGTTCCTCTGTCACATCTACGACATTACTCTCCCACCACACCCCACTACGACCACCATCTTCCTCCCCCACCACCCACCACAACCCCATTTCTCTGCACTACTCACAAGCCCACACTACACATCGGTGCATTCAATTCACACACACCCCACATCTGTTTCCGTTGTTACAGTGGGGCAATTTCGTAATGTTATACGAAATATACGCAAATCACCTTAGTTTTGGGTAGATGGATTAAACCCTCCATCCCCTAAATTCGCGCTCTCATTTCACTGTATATCGCAAGAAAGGAACATGCTCTTTGCATGAAATTTGTGCTCCCAAATTCACTTGAACAGTGCAATCCATTGAAACGAACACTCCTTAAGAAATTAGGACCATGATCTTAAGGTCTCATTTTTGTGTAACACAAATTCGATGCTAATACTTATTTAATAATGATGTTAAAATTTTCTTGTGTGCATGTTAAATGTGTGTAGAAAAATCAAATGGTGTCCAAGTTCTATTATCATAGTTATTTTTATCTTTTAAAAGTTACTTGATAAATGTTTTTAGGTTTAATTATTTTTTTGTCATTGTTTTTGTCTAAAAATATCAAGTTAATTCTCCATTTTTTTTTATTTTAATTTGATCTCGATTTTTAAAAAATTGATAGAAGGTGGTTCTTGTCGTTAAATTTCTTAAAACAAATCAAAGATTTTTTATTAAGATTGCAGTTGTTAATCAAGATTTTTTTTTTATTGATGTAATTCATATAACTATAGTGCCACTTTTGGTAAAAAAAAAATCATTAATTTACTTTAAAAAATTTAACAAAAATGACCAAATTGCATATTTTTTATAAAAATCGAGATCAAATTTAAACTTAAAATAACTGGAAGACTAATTTAACCTTTTTAAATAAAAACAAAGATCAAAAGAATAATTAAATCATATTTTTATATCAAAATTAAAAGTTATGTATACTTAAATCACCCAGAATATTGTAAAGAATTTAGTCTATTAATTATTTTTTTTAGATTTTAAAAATAATATAAGAACCGATCGTATTCCATGGGATCACATTGAAATGATTTTTCTTAGTTGTACTAAGTTCAAACTCATTTACTAATGTCATCAAATCATTAAGAAAACTATCTAAAAGTTATCCCACAAATGAATAGTGTTACACACACACACACCCAGGAAGAGGCGAAAAGAGAGAATTAGGTGAGTGGGAAACACAATGAGGGAGTGTGACAGTAGGACATTAGAGTGCCTAATATGCCATATTTTTCAACACATACTTTAACTTTGGCCAACAAAGTCCAGTCAAAAAGATGAATGCCCAACTAATATTTTCTAAATTTGTTTCTCATCATTCAATACAGACAGACAATCATTCACTGCAAAATTATCAAACCACCTTTCTAACATCTCAATGCCACACTCAATTCAATCATACACCTCCTCCACTACCTCTATGTTTTAACAGTAGCGACATGGAAAATCTTGTTTATGTCTAGAACCATACGTATATAAAAAAGACTTAAATATGTTTTTTTAAATGAAAATTAAAATTAGTTTCTTAACTTAAATTTTAAAAATACATAAATTTAATTATTTTATAAAATTTATAAAATTTATTTAAGTTAAATATGGTTTTAGTTTTTTAACTTTCAGTGAAAATTAGAATTAGTCCCTACTCAAAATTTTGACCTAATTTAGTCTCTCAATTTGAGAATTGTGTGGATTTAGTCATTTCAAGCAAATTTTGTTAAATTAATTTAACGTTTCAAACACATTTCATGATAGCATTTGAGATGTTTACACCATTTGACACATTTTTGTTTCAATATTAGCTAAGAAACTATCATGAAACGTATTTGAAACTTCAAATAAACTTAAAAGAATTTGGTTAAAATGACTAAATCCACGTAATTTTGAAGTTAAGGAACTAAATTGGATTAAAGTTTCAAAAAGAAACTAATTTCAATTTTTACTAAAAATTGAAGAAAAAACACATATTTAACTAATTTATTTAATATTTTAAACATATTTTTAAATTAATATAAAAATATATATTAAACAGCATAAACAATAAAAATGTGTCCAAAATGTAAATAAATGAGAAACTAAATTAAAAAAAAAAACTAATCATAAAAGATAATTTTCCGTACTTATATCTTTTCAGATGCAGAGATTAATGAAGTGGCACATTGCTTGATTATAAAGTCTTGAGTGCGAGGAGATAATGTTCTAAAATTAAGATTCGCAAATTATATGACATGACATGATAGATTAGATATATATATCATTAGACCGATGAAACTTTGGTACATGATCGAAGTGGAATGTAAAATTCCATGTGTAGGGACCACAGTGTCCACCAACAATTATCTATTGGTTATAGCATGAACATCTTCTACTCCAATCATTCATAATATTGATCCATGTTAGGAAGGAGATAAGAGTTTAAATTTTAAGAGATTAATACAAATAAGAATGATTTCTATATGCACCAAAGTTATAATTAAGGTTTAGTAGATTGAAACATCCATTTCTTATAAATTTCAAGTATAAATTTAAGTTCACATTAAGTAAAAATAAAAGAAGTTAAACAATAAGTAAAAAAATATATTATAAATTCATTTTCTTATGATTTTAGATAGAAGTATTAATTTATTATATAAATTTACCCTATATATTATTCTTGTTGAATTTCTCCTGTAAATCTCCGTGTTCTATTAATTTCATCTACATTTTCTCATTCCACCTTTAATTGTCACAGGATACTATCAAGTTTTATTTATATAAATTTTCCCTAAATATTATTACATAAATTTATTATTATAATTTAGTAAATATATAAATAATTTTATATTAAAATTTTATTTTATTAGAACTATAAATTACTTGTTAATTTAACATTTTAAAACTTTAATTTCAATCCAAGAGTAGTTGTTAACATTTTAATTTTTTATCATCAACTTTATAACATCAAACCAATAATAAAAAATTTAATTTTAAATTATATCACAATAACAATATTATAAAATAAAGAAAGGTTAAATATGTTTTTGGTCCCTCAAGTTCAGTAATTTTGAAATTAGTCATTCTTCGAAATTTTATACCAATTTAGTTCTTCATCTTTAGAAAAATGTGGATTTAGTCATTCTTACCAAATTTTGTTAAGTTTATTTGACATTTTAAACGCATTTTATGAATAATATTTGAGTTAATATTGAAGCGAAAATGTGTCAAACAGTGTAAATAATTCCAATACTATCACAAAATGTGCTTGAAACGTCAGATAAACTTAATAAAATTTGATTTAAAAAATTAAATTCACGTATTTTAAAAAATAAAAATTAAATTGATCAAAATTTTTTAAAAGAGACTAATTTCAAAATTTACTGAAATTTAAGGAGAAAAATATATTTAATCCAATAAAAGAATATTCATTTTTAAATTGATTTGTATTGTTTTTTTCTTTTCTCTAAAATCATTTAAAATTGAATCTAAACCTTTTTAATTAATTACTTTACATTATATTTTTGAATTTTAGTTTTAACTTTATATTTTCTTTTTCTTTTTCAAAATTCGATTTCCATAATTTGAGAAAAGACTAGTTGAGAATTTCTGAGATTCAGTAAAAAAATCTATCTGAAAAAGTAAACTTATATTGGATCCTTTGGAAAAGGTATATTGGAGGGAAAAAGTTCAGCAAATAACTGGACTATAGATATAAATATTTAAATGTGTTTAAATAAAAAGGTGATTGAGATGGATTTTAAGCTTAAAAAATGATTTGACAGTTTAAAATAATAAATTAGAAAAGCACTAATAAATTTGGCCAAAAGAGTCAAAAAAGAAGGGCAGAAAGTTGTTCGCTTGTACAGTGACATTCTGTGATACAGAAAGCTATGTATTTTTTTTTTCAAACTTCTGAGTATTCGTCCACACCTCTGTCCCTGTAAATTTCAGTGTTCAAACTACAGAGAAATTAGAACCCTATTATTTTCAACTACTCCCTTTATTTATTTATTATTATTTTTTGGCTTAGTGGTTGACCCAGAGTCTACACTTTTGTCCATGGCCTCAAATTTCGTAATCATTTTCGGTGATTACTGTATTTCCAACCATCCTTTAAATTTTCACAATTCCATTTTCTTTTATTTCTTACATATTTTAATCCATAGTTACAGCTTTTTTTTTAAAATGATAAATTTTCTTTCTTAATTTTACAAGCATAGCATAATTAATTGGTTAAAAGGAACTTCATCCTCTTTATTTCTTTTACATGAGATTTTAGTCATTTTCTTGACTTATATTCAGAAATCTCTAATTTCGGTTTAAATATTTAGCTTTATGAACATTTGACTTTTCTTTTACATTTTAGTTTAATAAATTAATTTTTCATAAGACCTTAGATTAATATGTTAGGATTATGATTTAATTGGTTCAAAATAAAATGAATAATTAAACTTGTGCAAAATCGACAATTAAACTACAAATTTGAAATTTAAAAGTATAAATACAAAAAATTGCGGAAATTAATTAAGAGAATTAAATCACATATTATTAATTGAAGAAAGAATTAATAAATTGGTATTCTATTCGAGTATAAAAGTACAAAATACATTTTAACTAGGATATTGAGCATAGAAATCAAGGAAGGACCAATACAGGCAACACAATCAATAAAATCTCAACTAGAATAAAATTGTAGTGATACCATATTAATATCGATGATCAAAATTTAGACAATAATTTATATTACAACTTATCATCTAGTAAATTTCGCATCTAATGAAATGCAACAAATGAAACTTTAGAGTTTGTTTGATAAAATATTTTAACGAAGCAATTCATTTTTTTTTAAGAATTTATATTTTTTTTAATGAAATGTTTTGTTTGTATAAAAAAATTAAAAAGCATTTCAAATCCAAGCATTTTTTTTGATGGATTTCAATTAGCTAAATTAGTACAAATTCAAATACCCTCAAAATAGGTGAAATTTGAAATTCTTCTCACTCAACCTCACATTCTAGACGATCCGAACGGGCACGGCGACTCGGACGTACTCAATGACCCAGACGGACCCGACGACTTGGACGGGCCCGACGACCCATAAATGCCCGACGACCCAGACGGGCCCGACGAACCGGATAGGTCGACGACCCAAACGGGCCCAATGACCCATACAGGTTTGACGACCCAAAAGGGCCTGATGACCTGGACGGGCTTGACTTAGACGGGCCAGACAACCCGGACGACCTGGATGGACCCGGACGACCTGAATGGACTCGGAAGACCTGGATGTACCCGACGACCCAAACGAGCATGACGACCCAAATTAGCCCTTCCAAATCATTGGGCCCGACAACCCGAATGAGCCCGACGACCCGGACGTACCTGACGACCAGGAAGTGCGGGACAACGCGGACAGACCCGACGACTTGAACGAGCCCAACAACCCGAATGGGCCCGACAACCCGAATGGGCCCGACGACCCGAACGGGCCCGACGACCCAGACGGGAACGATGACCCGGACGGGCCCAATGAACCGAACAGTCCCGACGATCCAAACGGGCCCGACGACTCGTACGAGCCAAACTATCCAGACGAACCTAACGGTTTGAACTGGCCCGTACGAGTTGTCGGACCCTTCTAGGTCGTCGGACGTGTCCAAGTCGTTGGGCCCATCCGAGTTGTCGGGTCGTCCGGGTCCTCGGGCCCATCCTAGTCGTCGGACCCGTCCAGGTCTTCAGGTCCGTCCGGGTCGTCGAACCTGTCCGAGTATTCGGACCCGTCCGGATTGTCGGGCTCGTCCATGTCTTCGGGCCCGTTCAGGTCGTCGGGCCCGTCTTGATCGTCGGGCCTGTTCGGGTCCGAATATTGACGAACTTGACGGCACAATCGTGCACTATGGGCCGTCAGGCCTCTAGATCATCGGGCCACCCAGCCTGTTTGGGCTTTCCAGTCGATCCAGCTCAGGTGGGTCGTCGGGTCTAACCAATCCGGTTGCGTAGTTGGGTCTGCCTGACCTATTTGGATTGTTGAGCATGTTTCCAAATTTATCATGAATTCAAAACATAATTAAGCGTAAAATAAATATTGTTAAAATTCAATTTTATCTCACAATAAATTCAATTTTTTTTCCAAACAAGAAATTGAAATGTCAGGTATTCTAATTTCCTTATCCAAACAAAGTTATTTAAAAAATGAATGGAATTTAATTACAAGCAATTCAAATACAAAGCATTTCAATTTCTAAGCATTGTTGAAATGCTCCATCCAAACACAAGGTTAGTGTTTGATTAATTTACTTGCTTAAAATGTGTTGAATCATATTCTCACAATAATTCTCTTTTCAAAATTAGAACAAAGATGATAATAAAGTGATGTAAATAGATAATGAGAAAGAAAGTTACACTAAAATAAATTAGTTATGGAAAAAAATAAGTTTATCGATAGATTTTGACTATTGGTAAATTTCGTTAAAATTTTTTATTGATAATCTAGAATTGTTATTACTAACAACTTTTTTTATCAGTAAAATAAAATTTTGATTATTGACAAGTTCTTTTGTTGGTAAATCATCAATAAATTGGGCACCAAATATTTAAGGCTTAATTAGTAATCTTTATATTTTTTTTAATTAAGCCTAATTTTTGATAAATTTAGTGACAAATTTTACCACGAAATGGTCAAAATTCAAAGTAGAAAATTTAACGTCATTTTAACGACGAAAAACCTGTTGGTAATAACAATTCTAGATTAATGATGAAATTTTCAATGGAATTTACCATTATATATTTGTCGATAGTAAAGACCAATCAATAAATTTATTTTTGTCGATAAGTTTTTTTCAATAAATAAAGAATTTCTTGTAGTGGTGGTAGGTTAAATTTGAAGTATACCCTTAAAAAGGCTCCAATGCCATTTTTCATATTAATTATTCTCCACAATCAATGTGAAAATTGCTACATGAGCTTTTTCTATAATATTTATAAGAACATTCTACACTGGTTTATGCATTGGGTTCTTTTAGGGGAGACACCATTAACACTAATGAGTCATGAACAACATATATAAAAAATTATGATACCACCTTCTACTTAGAACCATAACCTTGGAATAGTTAGTCCTTCTCCTTATACATTATTTGTCTTGCTCATTTTTTTGCAATGTCAGAATTTGAACTCACTTGAATTTCAAACAATCTCTTTCTCAAGTGTTAATTCCTTTCACAATGGTACATTCTCCCTCTAGCGAAAGTAATGTGCCTTACTTGTATCGTCATTTGCCACGATGGGACACACTTATCTAAAACTGTTATCAAGATATTTTTTACTTGTTTGAGCCAATATTAAGGTGAATCATTGACATCAATAAATAATGAATAAACTCATAAAATATCAACTCTAACCTAAAATATGAGATTAAATATTGTACTATATGACACAGTTACTGAAGAACATTTTTTTCTACAAAATTAAGTCAACAACTAATATTGGCCAAGAACTTGAAGGCCGAAAACTTAAAATTAAGACTATGAACTCAAAGAAGGAACTTTGAAACTTAGCAGCACTTGTAGGCAACTCCCTTCGAAAACTATAAAATATCTTGACCACAAAAAATAGATCTTGGTAGAATTCAAACTAAATCAAATCTCAACTAATATTATTAAAAACGTGATTATTGATTTAATTATATGATTATGCGAGCTAAGCATGATAAGAGAGATTGGGCCTGCACCAAATTCAAGAATGAACCAAGGCCCACCATCACCACTATAAATACATATAGTTGGATAAGAGGTAAGTGATTCATACTTTTGCATTGATTGATAGTAATTGGTCGAATTGAAAATTTACTTGGATGTTAAAGTGTTTTTTACATGTATAATAATAGGTAAGTATTTGGAGTCAAAAAGAACTAAAGGCACAAAAAGACATAAGACCAATGAGTGATGTGTTGAGATCACTATATCCTTGTAAGAATATAATATCAAATTTATTACATCAGATCCAAAATCGATGTAATTGTTACTAAATAACTTATGTAATATGTATTTTTTGTACTAGTGATAATTTTCTTTATACAACACATAGGAGTCTATCTACGATAGTCATAAATAAATAAATTAGTTTAATGAATATTTTCATTTATAAAATGCATCAACCGAGAACAAAATCTAATCCACCTAAAATTTCATGGAAAATATGCCTACATATCATCATTATCTGAATATTTGATATTGCAAAGTTAGAAAATATATCCAACTACCAATGGTTACAAAGAAAAGGAGAGAAAGAAAGGGAAAAAGGGAATTGTTTTTCTAAAGAGCAAAGAATGGGAGGTATTGGTTTTGTGAATATATTCTACTTTAGACGTGTCGTGTATATATATGTTTGCATTCCTGAGGTTGAAATTCTTTGAAGGTTTTACTAAATAATATAAAGCTAAAACTGTAAGTTTGATGTTCTTTACCGAGAGATGTATGAAAGTAACAACACACTTGTCCTTGCATATCTTTTTCTGGGTGTGGACCAAATCTTACATCCTCAAACACAATGGTCATCCCTGTTACCCTCTCATTCATCTAATCCTACACAAATAATTGCCACCTATTCTCCATTTTGTAGTTGGGCATTCATGATTCTCTGTCCCTAACTTAATTCAGTCAAACATGCACAGCATAACCTTTAAGAAAAGGCAAACCCATTTTAAGGTTGTGGTTAAAATATTAAAACTACTTCATTTT
>Ga0209389_1002601_pt1 | contig 13995 bp, 5 predicted proteins | sample CowpearedBW_FD_187526 | JGI IMG/M metagenome (GOLD analysis project Ga0209389, IMG submission 187526) | Root nodule microbial communities of legume samples collected from California, USA - Cow pea red BW (SPAdes) (version 2) | ecosystem: Host-associated > Plants > Roots > Nodule | place: USA...
AAAACAACAAATAGATTATCACATTGTACTATTAAAATAACATTAAAAGAGTGTTAAGAAAAAAGGTTACCTGACAAATAAACATTTGTATTACTCCTTTCAAGAAAAGACTTCGCCTACCAAATTTATCAACCGTGAATATGGAGACAAGAGTGGCAATTACATTGCAGCATCCAGTAATCATGGCAAACAAGAGAGAAGCATTGGCTTCAAAACCAATGGTTTTGAACAAAACAGGAGCATTATATACAATCACATTCATACCAGTAAGTTGTTGGAAGAAGGGAATGACTATGGCAAATGTGAGTTGGGGTCTGTATTGTCTCTTTAATAAAGAGACCCAAGGGTGTTTTACTACTTTTGAGGATTCACTTGCTACCAAAAGATCTTCAAACTCCTCCTTTACATCTGTAGTTCCTCGAATCCTAATAAGTGTTATCTTAGCTCTCTTATTAAAACCTCGTACAATCAAAGAAATTGGTGTATCCAGACGAAAGATTAGAGGAAACATTAGACTGAGGGTCGTCATAACAGCAGGAAATGTTGCATAATATAATAAGTTAACGAACCATTCTTCTCCGCTCTCCATCCGAGAGAAAATGTAGTTGAAGACATTTGCAACAAAGATGCCAATAGTTATTGTCAATTGAAACAGCATATTAAGAGCTCCTCTGTATTTATGGGGAGCAAATTCCGATATATATATCGGCACAGACTATTCAAAAAGAAAAAAAAACTTTGTAACATAACAATACATAACATTAACCATCAAGACTTTTTCTTTTTCATATGATGCATTTTACCTAATTAATGAAAGATTACTTTAACACTTAATTTACCTTATAAGTTTAAATTTTAAAAATGTGCAATCTCTGCACATTGTAAGTCTAAAATTACATCAAATAACACTTATCTTTTCTATTAAGTTTATTAATTTAAAAAATATCGTCTGAATAATTATTTTAATTTTAAAACATGATTAAACAATATTTATGAGAAAAAAAAATCTTAAATCAGTTTTTATTACTCATAATATATCATTAATTATTATGTATCAAAAAGTGAATAAAAGTTTATATAAAAATATATAGGATTATTACCTGAAAGGTCCATCCAATTCCAAAACCCAATAAGACGCAACCAACCATTAACATCGAAGATTGTTGTTGAGGAAAACACCACACCATAATGCCAAAGTGAAAGAACAAATTCCCAAAGAACCTGGTTTCGAGTCTCCCGTAGAGTCGAGTGAAAGTGGATGCTAACAATGATCCAATCATAGCAGCCAAATACAGAGATGATATTAACCATGTCAATATTGGACTGTCAAATTTACAATATTGATCGTTTATGATGTTATGATTTTGGTATACTTCTGGGTAGAATTCCTTCAGAAAAGAATCCATTAAAGTCACACCACCTGCCATACCCAGTACATAACCAGCCATTAATCCACTTAATGCAGCTCCAAAACAGATCATGAAAACTGTAAATGTCAATTTTTGTGGATAATTCCTTCCAAAAGATTCATTTGGAATAAAAGCTTCTCTCATTCTCAAACAATAATTAATTGATGCGGAGATAGTGCAAACAACATCACGCACCAACAAGTATCACACTCAGAACAAATAAGATCTTAATTTATGGCCTATAATCTCTTCAATTTGTAACTGTATATCTACCTTAATTTACGACCTATAATATCTTCAATTTGTTACAAGTGAAATGGGCATGTATATTCGCATTTTTTTAATATTTATAATTTTATAATACTATTTAATTTATACAAAACTTAATAAAGTGTAAGTAAATTTTTATAATGATGTTAATTATTTAAAATTATAGATAGGTATGAATAAAAATGATATAGATTCTCTTCAAACCTCAATTACAATTGATAAGTGAAGAACATGTTAAACTAAACTATAATCTTTAAATTATTTTTGTAATGTCAAATATAAAACTAATTTAATAACTATCTCGTCCTCAGACAGTGCATTATCTAACTTTTATTTAAAAGGTAACTTACAACATTTTTAGATCGATGTGCATATTTTCTCAAACCTTTTCTTCTCTTAACCCTTTTAGATTTAATCTATCTTCTCAAATTTAAATTTACAAATTCATAGATTAGAAAACTTTAATTTATCACATTAATAAAATCTATTGTAAATTTTTCTCTGATTTCCCTATTTATTTCATACTATTTTTTTTTTAATCCAAATTTCAGTTTCTATCCTCGTGAGGCAGAAGATGAAGTACATGAGATTCCTGCATAAACGCATGAATAACAAACCTTCTCATGACCCAATCCACTTCCGCGCCCCGCTAAGATCTTCTGGCGTACCGTTCGTGGAATGATACCGCACTCCTTCCTCCGTATAACAAGACCAAAAGGATGGTTGTTCCTGATGCTCTCAAGAATGTTTTTATCCTCAAACTCTTTTTGTTGTTGTGATTTTTGATAATGTGTCGTACTTTAATTGTATGTGTTATATAGGATCATAATCGTTTCTTTGTATGATATTAGGGTTTTTTTCCTATGGAATTAATGAAATTAGCATATGCTGATGTATAATTGGATGCAAGTGTGAAAAATCCTTATGTTGTTGAACTTTGTTACATTGGATGGTGTTGTTTATAATGTGCACTAATGGAAATTGGAATCTTGTGGCTTAAAAAAGGACATAAGTATTGTGTACTGTTCTTTGTATGATATTAAGTTTTTTTTTTCTATAGAATTAATGAGATTAGCATGTATGTTGATGTATAATTGGATGTAAGTGTGGAAAATCCTTATATTGTTAGACTTTATCACATTGAGCGTATGGTGTTGTTTATTCGTGAAGGAATTTCCTTATGAGCTTAAATAATGGATTAAGTTTGTATAGACATTTTGGATGATGTTATTGAAATAGTCTTTTTTTTTTATATTTTTTGGTACTTCACTCATTTCATAAAATATTTTTTCAGGTTTAACAGCAGCTATCTAATATTTAGGAAATCATTTTCCTGAACATATACGTGTTTCAGTATGTCTTACTGTAACCGGTTTATCTAATCGTGCACATTCTATCTCGTGTCTCGTCTTTTACGCGCAGTCATCATATCATTTTCTCTCTTCCATCCGTCTTCTTTACTGGTCATTTTCTTCTCTCTCCGTCAATCTCCATCCATCATGGAGGTATGTAGCTCTAACTTTCCTAGTTTATGCATGCAGAAGATAAATCTGAGTTTATTTTTTTGCCTTGATTAGGTGGATTGGGGTCATTAGCATACGGTCAGTTTGTATATCCCTTCATTTGTGTGTTATAACTTAAAAGGCAAACTAAATGAAACTTAAATTTAAAAAATGCTTAATTTTAATTTGTATGCTATAATTTTAGCACACGAATATGTTCGAAAATATGTTGGATGGATTTTTTAAAAAAAGTTTAGATTTAACTTCATGCTATTTGACATTTGAAAGATTTTTTTGGTTGTTTTTGACATTTGGAACTAGAAAAGAGGCTAATTAAGTTACACGTAATTTGGACTCACTTTTAATTTGTGGACCATCATCAATTGGAAATCTGGTTGGATGAGTTTTACGAGAAAATTTTGGATAATGTAGTGAATAACATTGGAAAATAGAGCGTTTGAGTAGGGATGGTAAGACATCCAAGACATCCAAGATACGTAAGTCTATAAGTTATGTTGGAGTATGTTTGCCTATTAGTAATAGTTAAATCACTTTGAATAAAAATAGATGCTTGACTAGTCTTACTTCCGGTCTTGTCTACATTAGTTCAAGCGCTAGGAAAAAACGTAGCGTAATGAAGCGTTTATTGTAGTACAGCCTATTTTCTCAAATGTAAATTATGTAAATTTTTTATGACTAAAATACTTTAAATGTTTGTCATTGGTTCAGTCTAATTGTATACAATTGCAACTTGATCATTCTATTTATTGCATCATAGTTGAAATTGCTTTATAGTTGCTTGATTAATGTGTCAACTGAATTTGTTTGTGATAGGCTGGTGCTGCGGGTGCTGCCTCTGCCGCGAGCGTCGCTGCTAGAGTTGCCGCCGTTAGAGCTGCCGCGAGTGCTGCCTCTATCGCAGGTGCCGCCGCAGGTGCTGCCGCGGGTGCTGCCGCGGGTGCTGTCGCGGGAGCCGCCGCAGGTGCTGCCTCGGTCGTGGGTGTTGCCTCTGTCACGGGTGCTGCATCTGCGGCGAGTGCTGCCTCTGCCACAGGTGCTGCCGCGGGTGCCGCCGCGGGTGCTGCCGCGGGTGCTGCCGCGGGTGCTGCCGCGGGTGCCGCTGCGGGTGTTGCCTCTGTCGCGGGTGGTCCCTCTGCCGCGGGTGCACCTGCGGGTGCCGCCGGGGGTGTTGCCTCTGTCGCGGGTGCTGCCTCTGCGGCGAGTGCTGCCTCTGCGGCGAGTGCTGCCTCTGCGGCGAGTGCTGCCTCTGCCACAGGTGCTGTTGCGGGTGCCGCCGTAGGTGCCTCCGCGGGTGCTGCCGCGGGTGCCACCGCGGGTGCTGCCTCTGTTGCCTCTGCCACAGGTGTCGTCGCGGGTGCCGCCGCGGGTGCCACCGCGGGTATTGCCTCTGTCGCGGGTGGTCCCTCTGCCGTTGGTGCACCTGCGGGTGCCGTCGCGGGTGCTGCCGCGGGTGCACCTGCGGGTGCCGCCACGAGTGCTGCCGCGGGAGTCGCTATGGATGCCACTACTGCAGCCGCTGTCGTTGGAGCTGCTGCGGATGCCGCTATCGGAGCCGCCGACGTTGGAGCTGCCGTGATTTCTTCTGATGATGTCGATGATGCCGATGATACTGATGATACCGATGATGCTGATGATATCGTTGACACAGTTGACGCCGTCGGCACCGTCGATATCGTTGGCACCGTCGGTGCTGTTGATGCGGATGATGTCGTTGATGCTGCCCTTGGGGGCTTCACATTAGTATGTATTAAAACATTTTATTTTGTGTGGTTTTCTTACTTAATTTTTTTTTTTTACTTTCTTTAATTATGATTTTATAAATTCTTTACTTTTATCGTGAAAGGCTGATGTGGCTCATGTTGCTGGTCGTGTTGCTCATGGTGTTGTTGTTCGTGGGGTCATAGATGGCACAAACATGGAAGCGAATTCCGTACGAGCACCTCCACCAACATTCTTAGTACAGTTAGGGAGAATCTTCTTCAAGAAATGTGTGATGGCATGCATGCAAATGGCGGGGTTGTTAATTAGTTGTCTACTTATGACTCATCGAGGCACGATACTAATCTTCGTTAATTATCTATATGGTGTTATACTCATTCACTGTAATGAGTATATTATTAATGCAAATAGAAATGAAAAAAAAATGCATATGTTTTGTCTCATGGTTGCGTCAGTGTTAGGATACAGACTTGGTGCAACATTGGTCGGTCGGCCAGTTATGTGGTTATTATGGATGGAAGTGCATAGCCTTATGATAATAATATTTCTGACTATTTATGGCTTAGTAGCGGCAGTGATCATGCTAAGGCTAGAATTGTTTTTCTGGAACTTAGAGGAGATAGATCTAGTGGAGCAAATTAGGAGTGTCATAGTTTTATATGTGTATACTGTGGTAGGCACCTTTGTGTGTCTAGATCGATTCCTAAAGCTGGTAATGTCGAATCAAGGATAAGGCAATACAGTAAGAAAGGAAAGTTATTCATCTTTTGTCTTTGACGAGAAAGACAGATTGGATTGTACGAACTTCTGAGCCAAGCTTAGGTAAACCGTCCAGAAAAGAAACAAAAAAAGACCCCTCCAAAGTTGGTGCTTAGGCAAATCCAGGTAAGAGCAGCCTTTCTCTTATATAGGAATGCACTACTGCCACTTTCTTATGTGAATACCTCCTCAATCTCACTCTTTAGTTGAAGTCTCTATTTCACTTTCAAAAAGCAGTCTACACAAAATATAGAGATACTTTTTCCATTCTGCATATGGACTTTATATTCTCTATGACGTCAACCATAAGTTTGCATTCAGTTTGAGCTAGGAAGTAAACTAGGTTTTGCTATTCCTTCTCGAGCTTCTATTACCTTCCATAGAGTTAGGATAGTAAAAAAATTATGACTTGCAGACAGAGACTTATTTAAGAATACTTTTGCAGTTTTTGTATATGGTGAAACATTGCAATTCATGAAGTGTATTTTGTTTCTAAGAATACTTTTGAAATGTTTATCTCTTTTTATTTTATTTTAATATCAAACAGAAGTGAAATAAAAATAATTATTACTTTTATAAGTCAATTTTGTGATAATGTATTAGATTTAAATTTATTTTTTAATACGATATTTTAATATCAATAATGATGTATAAATGGAAATCTCATGTCAAACAGAAATGAAATAAAAATAATTATTATTTTTATAAGTCTATTTTGTGATAATGTATTAGATTTAAATTTATTTTATAATATGATATAAAATTTATCTAAGATTTATTAAACTTATTATATTATATTTCAAACATGTTGACTTGTAATTTACATATTAACAATTATCTTCAACTATCAACACTTTTTTTATTTTTTTTAATATGAATTATAAATTTATTTATTATATTTTGATAGAAACTTATAACACTTGAATTAGTATGTTAATTCCACTTCCACAAGCTAAGTTCATCTTACTATAAGCAATATTTTTTGTTTTTTTTTGCTTTTGTACACAATTTGCAGTTGCATAGAATACAGAAGTTCATGAGTCACTTCTTAAAACTTAATGAGTTTCACTCTATTACTTAAAGATTAAAATGCTACTAAAACAAATTTGGTGATATTCCTTTATTTGTGCACATGTTTAGTTCTTTTAAATGTGCAAAGCAAGTAACAACATTGCTCTATAATGTACCCATTTTTCTCCAATCACCTTTCTTCTTCTGTGGTCAATAATAATACCTATGAACTTCTTAATTGCGAAATGAGGTTATCATATCACATGACATGACTTTTGCAGTAATGTGAATTTCTTAACGTGTGAACTATCTTTGTGTATTCATTGTACATTATTTTGAAAGGTAAAAAAGGAAGTGAATGATGAAAAAATTTAGATGATAAATTATTGAACTTATTGTTTCCAAATTGAGGAGATTTATTAATCTGAATCTGTTTGAATGCATGAAAAAAAAAAAATCATCAGTTCATGTTAGAAAATAATTACTCAAACAATACTAATAATAATAAAAATATGAGATATATAATAATAATTATTAGAACAATAATAATAATAACATGTATCTGAATCAAAGAATATTAATCAGAGATATAATACTATTAATAAAAATTATAATAATAATAATAAATAATGGATAAAAAATAAATGTGGTAAGGAGTAGAAATAGTCTGGGTTGAGGCACGCATAGCGTTATCCTTAGGAGAAAACGCTCCTATTGCACAGGGCTAAAAACAACCAGTCAAATCGATCGAGTACAGCAAATGATCTCTGAACCTTATGAACACCAATGTCTTAAAAATAATATAGAGAAAAAAAAAAGAAGAACACTTCGAAGAAAACTCTAGTGTTTGTTGTTTCTGTTGTTGTATTTTTTCCCATGTACCTAGGTTGTATTTATAGATAGAAAAGGGAGACAAATAAGTAAATTTTAATAAAAAATATAGCCGTTTGCCATAAAAAACATTAACCCATAAATTAAAGGTCTATAAAAACATGAGTAACAGTAAATTTTTTATTTTAATTATTTATTTTTTAAATTATATTAAAATATTTCTAACCGTTCACATCAAAGTTCTCCCTGTACAGATGAAGTCATCAATAGTGTTGTGTCAAATATGTATTTGTTGCTAACATTATAACTTTGTGAAAATCATTGTAGACTTCTTCATGTATCATATGAAGAAACTATCACAACTACATTTTATTTTTGTATCAAACTAAAGTTAACATCTCATATTACATCATTTTCAATAATAATGATAATCTATTTGATTATTTAACTTACTTTGATTACTTTTTAAAGGATTTACTCCACTTAATTGGGTTTTTTCCCTTTCCAACATGATATTTATAATAAAAAATGTTCTCTAGTCCTATTGTTTCAACATTAATTAGGTTTTGTTGTTTTTCTTACATTCTAATGTATTTTAGAAAGGGTGGCAATTCAGGCAAGACTAGTCCGCAAGCCAAAAAAAAAATGGAGCAGACTGGGATGTTGAACTTGTTGGCCTGCACAAGCTCGTCCCACATAGGCTCGCAGTCTGCACGGAAAGGCTGGGTGGACTGGTCCATTGGTCTGTTTAAAAAATTAAATATTCTCTTTTTTCAATGCTCACACCATTCATCGTATTGTTTCTGTAAGATCCTTTTATTATTACTATTATTATTATTATTATTATTATTATTATTATTATTATTATTATTATTATTATGTCTAATCAATTGTATATAAAATAATGATTTTAGTTCTCAAATATGAAATATCTTTTTATAGTTAACAAATTTGTACATGTTGTAAGATGACATGTTACTATTGTACATTAGTTATAATTTTCCTGTCATTGTTTTTTGTTCTTGTCTTTAATTAGTTAGACTAATTGGAATTAATTCGATAGGAAATGAATATCAATAATTATGAAAAAATAAAATTTTTTATTTTCCTCATCACAAACACATGCCAACTTGCATTACTGGTAAAGAAAATAAATCCACTTTTTGGCCCATCTCGTACTTTGCGGGCAAAACAGATCGGACTAGTGCGCTTTGTCATCTTTTTTTAGGGACAGAAAAGGAAAATGGGATCTCTTCTGAAAAAAAAAATCTCAAGAATAAATAATTTAAAAGCTTTGGTTTATTTGGACATTCCACCTACATATATTAAAGTTTAAGAAAAAGAATTAGGATTTTTTTTAATCATATTAAGTTTTCATCTATTACTCTTTCTGTTTTTGTTTGTAATCTCACGATCTACATCTAAATCTTCATTTGGGGTTAATGAATTTCAATTTACTTTATGAATATCTAATTCGAGTTAATTGTGGACTTTTGATTTCTTTCTTTTTTGTTTGTAGTATCTATAGACTTACTTTTCACTAAGATTTTGACCTATCAATACCGAATTCAGCCACTGGTTTATATTATTTTGATTTCTTATAGTTTTGGATGGTAGGATTATTGTTACCATTTTCAGGATAATTTGCATTTTTATTTGATTTGTGAAACTTTAATCTCTTTTCCACTTTCTAGCAGAAATTGGTGGCAACAACCAAATGAGACTATTGAAGGCACACCCTATTGATGGACATTCGGGGAACATTGTGGCACTCCCTATTGAATGCCACAACTGCACTATTCTACCAAAACCAATACAAATGATTCAAACCAACACCTTTATTAGCTTCTCCATGGAAGATCTAAGCATACACTTGGATCCAAGACATGAGTAACACTTTGTGAGTGTGTGCAAATTCAAACCAATACAAGTTATTTTCATGATTATAAAATAAACAAGTAGAAATCAGCTTTTAATTTTTTAAGATATCTAAAACAATGTTTTACATTATATTTATTACATTACTCATATTTTTCAATCTATTGCAAAACAGTGTCAATGTTCCAAACTATGCAGCTATACATGCAGCAGAGCGAATCATAATATTCACTTTCAAAGTACAATTTCCGATCAATCCAACACAACTGCAATTTTTATGTGAGCATTTAATTTTCATTTCTCTTATTTTTTTTTTCACTAAGATACACAGCACATGCCTCATTAGAGTTCATTAACCTTTATTGAAGCAAATATTTGCAAACAACATCAGACAAATTGCACTGTCTCTATGATCACTTGCAGCCAGCAGCTGCAAATCCAATCTTGGAATTGGCAACATCATAAGCCACCTTAAATGTCTGTTGTTGATAATTCCCAATAATGGAAATGGGGTTTGGAGTACCAGCAAGAGCCAAACAAGTAAGACCCTTCTCAATTTCTATAAGGGAGTTATGAGCTTCAAGTGCTAAACCAGCACCCCCACGAAAAATCAACTGAATCAAAGGCACTGTTGACATTTCTTTCACACTCCCCTTGAAGCAAGTATCCAATATGGAATACCCTGGAGCCTGTGCATACTTTTTGGACATGATTGTCACAAAAGATTGTTGCAATGCATTGTAAACAGCTTCAGGTAGCCTTGTAATTACTGTGCCAGAGTCTATGATAGTAGGCACATTGTAGCTTGAGGCAGAAACTTGAATTGGCTTTCCAGCCACAGTAATAGTTGTCAAACCAAGAAAGTACAAGCTTGGAATCTTTGGATTCTTCAACAAGGGAGTGAACTTGTATGGTGATGATGTCAATGATGAGGCTCCAATGGACAAGAAACCTGATAGGGAGGAGTTAGGTTGAGAAAAAGATGTGGGAAGGCAATAGGAGAAGGCATTGCCATATTTTTGGGACAATTGTGAAAGCATGGAGAGTTTGTCATTGGCTAGGCCTATAATACCAGCAGCCCTTCCAAACAACCCTTGATTGTCCTGGCCACAGCCATATACAAAACCTGATGAACCCTCTGAAGGGGATAAAGTTAGCAAATCTTGACTCAAATAGCCAATTGAGAAAGAACTGTCACCATAGCTTGCTTTGTACACACAAGCCCCAGTTGCATTTGAGCAACTTGGAGGATTCAGAGTGGAGGCCTTGAGAGAAGAACACTGAGGGGAAGAGCATGGAAATCTTTTGTAGGTCTTGGAAGTGGAAGGAGTGAACACAGGGTCAACTTGTTCATGACAGTAAATGAGACAAGGCTGACACTGGAGCCAGGAGAGGGAACTACCAGTGTCAACAATCATGCTAAAATACTTAGCAGGGGTCCCAAGTCCTATTTTCACATAGTAATTGCCTGAACCAATTGATAAACCTGATTTCAGTGGTGTGGTCAAAAGGTTAGGTCCCTTGAATTTATCAGAAGAGGCAGAATTTCTGACACCATCCTTGTTTGCTAGTGTTGAATGAAGAGATCTGACACGCTCCTCGTCCTTTTTGATCATGTCAGAGAATGAAAATGGTGATGTGGAAGTTTGAGAGGATTCAAGACCTTTCACATGGTACAGTTTAAGCTGCATGCCCTCTTTCTTCTGCCTTGGATCCTTATCTGAAAATTGAACTTTTGTAAGGTTAATATGAATATGTACCTGCACAAACTCATCATTTCATTATAATACTGAAAACGAAACTCAAGATTGTTTCTTTTTGTAGATACCACAGGTAAACTAAAACAAAATTCTCTATACAGAAAAGGAAACTTGACAGCAGTAACACAATCTAACTCAAGAACTGGTTAACAAGCCACTGAAATTCATGCCTTGAACTTCCACAACAGAGGATGATGCTGTGGCAAGATGTGCAGAGAAAACCAGAAACCAAAATATGGCCATCTTGTACACCTCACTTGGCAGCTTCTGCAACATTGGTTTTGTAATAGCTTTAATTCTTGCCTTAACAGATATATGGTATATTTATACTATACATCTACTTGTAGTAGCCAAACCGACACTTTTCCTACAAGAAAAATGAAGGGGGTGATGCTCTATTTCTTACAGATATGTTTTTATAATAAAAATGTTGAATGAAAAAATAAAACATTTAATGTCAAAGGAAAATGAAAGTGTTTGATATTTTACCATAGAAAGAAAGTAAGAGAAGTAATAGAAAGATGTTATACGAGGATTTGGAATCACTCAAAAATAAATAGCTGGCTGGCAGAAGTTCAAAGGAGTTTCCTTCAGTATCTGCATAGTGAATGCCTTAAATGTTCTCCAACCCAAAGAGCTCACAGCTCGTGAATTTCAATGGAGTAACTACAAACATGGTCCACTATGACCCTATGGTATTAATATTATTCTTCATGATAGACTAAAGTTGTTACAACAGTATCTTAAATACCAAGCACCTACATATCCTTTTTCAATAATAACAGTGTTAATATCATTAATCACATAACTTCAACCAACCAAAAGTGAAGAGAAGAGGAAGAAAAATAACCATGCTTGCTGAAGATAAATTTTTGATAGTGAAACTCTAACTTTACTAGCTTAATGAAATAATAAAGAAAATACCAGAGTTCAGGTTCTCTGGTGAATTCTTCGGTGTATTTTGAATATACACATGCGAAGATATTTGTTAACTTTTAACTGCATAGAATGTTACTGTGCAAATGCCTCATACCATGATGAGATATATTAGTTACCAAAGTGTTTGTCGGCAGAAATTCATTAATGGTAAGTGTAATCATAATTAGGTGTTGATGAGAGTTCCAATGAGTGTAGGAGTTGACATGACATGATGATTTGGCCTTCATTTAAAGCCTTATTACTTGGAAAAAATTGATGAAAGAGACATGAAACTGTAATCTGTACCACATTATTAATTAAGGAGGAAACGTTGCACAGTGAAGAGTGCATAGCCATATGATATCAGTTTATATCAGTAGCTAGTAGCTGTTTGCTACATTAAGAACAAAAGTACTCTTTTTGTTGTAAACCAGAAATCTGGGTTTTTTTTTTGCCTTGATTATGTGCATTGGGGCCATTAGGGTACAGCATTGAAAGAAATTTTGTTGGATTCAAATAGGACCATTAGTTAAAATGAAAACAGTTTTGAGACTATGTTGATTGATCCAGGTATTTGATGTAGAATAGGGAAGTGTTTTTTTTGGGATAAAAAATTGAATGCATGAAAGTTAGTTGAATCAAATTAAATTTTGTAGCTCAGATCCACTTGAAAATAATTTATTTACTTTAAAAATCATAAGATAATGGATGATTTAAAGTTGTATTGAGTAGCTATTGTAAGAGATTACAATTAAAATATGACAATGATACTAATTGACATTTGAAAAAAGTTTTCTTTTGAAGTTATTGACATTTGAAACAATGAGACTTAAATTTAAAAGATGCTTAATTTTAATTTGTGTGCTATAATTTTAGCACACGAATATGTTAAAAATATGTTGGATGGATTTTTTGAAAAAAGTTTAGATTTAACTTCATGCTAATTGACATTTGAAAGATTTGTTTGGTTGTTATTGACATTTGGAATTAGAAAAGAGACTAATTAAGTTACACGTAAATTGGAAAATGCTCAATTTTAATTTGTGGACCATCATCAATTGAAAATCTGGTTGGATGAGTTTTACGAGAAAAGTTTGGATAGTGCAGTGAATAACATTGGAAAAAATTGTAAATTATGTAAATTTTTTATGAGTAAAATACTTTAAAAGTGGATTGTCAAATCGTAATACATTTGGTGTGTAAATAAACATTTTTCATAAATATATTAAGCTTGGATGAAATAAAATATTTACTAAGATTATATTTTATATAATGTAAAAAATGATTAATTTTAAGTTTTTAATAAGTTTATGAATTTTTAATTATCTTATATTAATTTTTAATTTTTGGTTAAGAAATATGAAATTTTATGATTATAAAGAAGTAAGATCAAAATTATATCACGTAGTTAACAAAATAAATTAAATACGAAAAATTCAATTGAAAAATATAAAAATTTAAGAACTCAATAAATAGAAAAAAACAGTTTAATAAAGATTCGACCAAAAATATAAAAAAGTTATAAAGAATTCAAAACTTAATTAAACATAAAATATAATCTAACAGAAATGCAGAATTAAAAATAAATTATTCAAAATATTATAATGATTTTCTGATCTAAGTATTGGTCGGAATTATTTAATATAGTTCTTCAATTTATTTGGAGTCAATGCATATAGAAAGTAATAGTATGGCAGTGTTTTTCGATGTGATTCAGTTATACAAACATGATACCAACCCTTAACATCAACCCTTCCATGTCATATGTGATTTACACATTCACATCATTTAGAGAGCGACAATGAGAAAATATAAATAACATCAACTCTTCACTTTCAGATGTCATTTACATTATATTGTTGTTAACACCAATTTAAAGCAAATAACTCTATTAACTCCTTTTATCCAATATGAAGC
>Ga0209389_1002602_pt1 | contig 13995 bp, 14 predicted proteins | sample CowpearedBW_FD_187526 | JGI IMG/M metagenome (GOLD analysis project Ga0209389, IMG submission 187526) | Root nodule microbial communities of legume samples collected from California, USA - Cow pea red BW (SPAdes) (version 2) | ecosystem: Host-associated > Plants > Roots > Nodule | place: USA...
ATATATATATATATATATATATATATATTTTTTTTCATACATACTCATATCCATTAACAAACTAATAATCATCATCATAATTTCATACATCATTATACACATGCATGTTCATCGATTAATCCATCAACAACTATATCAACAACCACATAAAAATATGATTTCTCATTGCAACGTAACATGTTAAAATGATAACATTTGCTTGGAGATGATGTCTCATTCAATGCATTTTGTTATATAAATATTCAAAGTGATAATATAAAAATAGAATGACAATAACATGTATCATTTGAACTTATGTATTATTAGGGGCTTAATCATCATCATCATGTCAACTGAATTATTTGACATGCCTAATAAAAGTATCTTTTTCTGCAAAGTGATATTTGATGTCAATATATTTAATTATTTCATAATATTTTTAATTTCTGATCAAATATACAACACTTTAATGGTCCAATAAATCATTATTTTATTTTAAACTAAAATTGCTAACCAAACTTATAAGCCGGATCACTATTTTCTTTTTACATTTTGCATTATCAATATTCGTGAAAAACTTTCAAAATTTATAAAAAAATATATTTTTTTTCCACGGATTTTATACAACTGAAAATTGTGAATAATATACTTTTAGGAATTGTATTCCAGAACATTTTTTATGCAGTGAGAAATTGTTCATAAATTTACTTAGTGGAAAATTACTCAGGAAATTTGGTAAGAAATATCTTGAATATTCATAATGCATTTTACTTAATAAACTGCTATAATTGTTTCCAAAAAAAGAAAGATAAAAACACAAATTTTTGTTGACAAAAAAACTATTGTAATAACAAACTTTCAAAAAGCTAAAAGTTAATTAATATAATAAATCACATGAACTAAGTACCATCCATAACAATAATATAAATAGCACAATTTATTACCATCTAATACACTTAAACTCACTTTAGCATAACATGTAGAGTGTCTTTTGGAGACACAATTACTTGTTTTGGATTAGAGATGTGTTATCGGTGTGTAAAAAGAGTTTGAAGATTAGAATAGGAGAAGATAACAATTTATAAAAGTCTTTATATAGTATAGGTGATCTTATAAACACGAGTAACAATATTTTTTTTAATTTTAAATTATAACATTTAAAATAAATTGAAGATCATGCAATATATAATATTTTTAGTTCATGAACAACTTCAACTTTTCACAACTATATACAAAAAAATACAAGAAGTTATAAATAAAGATACTAAAATGAATTCTGAAAAAATGTTGGGGCCATCACAATTGGGCTGAAACATGGAGCCCAAGTAAAGCTAACCCAACCACGAAGGCGGTATGAAAAAATAGGCGGCACGTGGTAGCTTCGTTACTTACTAATAGCAATTTTCGAACACCCACTGTCGTTCCGTTTCCACCTTTCAGTCACTCAACTCTGTTTCTTTCATATCTCACTCATAAACCCTAGAACTTACAAATCTTCCCGCAGAGAGCCCTACAAGGCTCTTCGTTCAATCCACCCACGAAATGCTCTGAAACTATTTCCAATCATTTGCACCACGCTACTTCGTCCAATTTCTGAAGCTTCAAGCTCCGACAGAGTAGCCTTTTCAAGATGTGGAACAACGGGCAGATTGTGCCGCCAGGAACTTCCGTTCCCCCGATTCCTCCACCTCCGACCGCGCAACCGTCGTACACCGTGCTTCCGCCCCCGCCTCCACCTCCCGTGCCTATGGAGACCGAGGCCGATGCGGAGGCGCGGCTCGAGGAGAAGGCAAGAAAATGGCAACAGCTCAATTCGAAGCGGTACAGTGACAAGAGGAAATTCGGATTTGTCGAGACGCAGAAAGAGGACATGCCTCCAGAACATGTCAGGAAAATCATCAGGCAAGTGTTATTTTTTTTTCACGCCTCCCTGGGGATTTATTTTTCGACGATTGTTGCTACAAGTGTTCTGTTATTCATAACATGAAGTTTTGGCAGTGGTCAGTTAGGAAATGAAATACAGTTGGCTAACGAGACTATTTATGCAGTCTTAGAATTTAGAAATGAGATTGAAGTTGCTTTGTTTTGCTGGGGAGAAAGAATGCCGGGTTATAACAAAAGTTAGGGCTAGCTGATTAGAACCCATATTTTCCTGTGTTATGAACTTTGAACAGGATAATTTTCTTTCTGCATCTTGATGCGCTTAATTGATTTTTCCGTTTTGACTCCAAGAAATGTCTCAAGTTTCTTGGACGTTATTTGTGTGTTTTAAGCTTTGTGATGATCAAGGTTGGCTTGAAGATTGATGTAGAAGTATGTTTGTTTTATATCAGTTGGTTGATGCCAGAATGTATCACTGAATGCTTATTTGTTTGCAATAATTGTAATGTGTTTGAGTTTCTGACTTTGTATTGCGTAAATAACGAATTATCGTTCCCTGTGATGTTTTGCTAATTTAATTATGGTGTTACTACCATATTTTCCAGTAGTTATTATCTTTATGCTCTTTATTTCAGGGATCATGGCGACATGTCCTCAAAGAAATATCGTCATGACAAACGTGTTTATCTTGGAGCTCTTAAATTCATACCACACGCAGTTTACAAGCTCCTGGAAAATATGCCTATGCCATGGGAGCAGGTTCTGTATATGTTCCAGTTCCTCTCGTTTGATCAATCTGGCTGTCTAGTTTTCCTCCCTTTCATTTGATTCATTGTACACAGTAATAACTTCTATAAATCTACTTTTGATAAGTGTAGGTTCGAGATGTGAAGGTCTTGTACCATATTTCAGGGGCTATAACATTTGTTAATGAAATACCATGGGTTGTTGAGCCTATTTATCTTGCTCAGGTTTGTTATTCTAATGTCGTTGTACTGTACGCATTAGCAGCTTATAATTGATTTTGCAGTAAAAAATAAAAACAGTTATATTGTGTATAATCTTGGCATAGCATTTGTTTTATCTCTATACTTATGCACTAAAAAACTATTGTGCAGTGGGGTACCATGTGGATCATGATGAGAAGGGAAAAAAGGGATCGGCGTCATTTTAAGAGGATGCGGTTTCCCCCATTTGATGATGAGGAGCCTCCTCTAGACTATGCAGATAATCTTTTGGATGTTGATCCTCTAGAGCCTATTCAACTGGAGCTAGATGAAGAGGAAGATTCTGCTGTGTATACTTGGTTTTATGACCATAAGCCCCTTGTGAAAACAAAGCTTATAAATGGTCCTAGTTACCGGAAATGGCATCTCTCCCTCCCTATAATGGCAACTCTGCATCGACTAGCTGGCCAACTTCTGTCAGATTTAATTGACCGCAATTATTTCTACTTGTTTGACATGGAGTCATTTTTTACAGCAAAGGCTTTGAACATGTGCATACCTGGTACTTAGATTTCTTTCATACCTATATTCTTTGCTATTTGTATTAAAAAGTAATTATACTTAAGAACTGGGTCAGATATTGATTTTGTTACCCTTCATACATGATATTACAAAGTATATTAGATAGTCAAAATTTTGGATTGATTTTTTTTTTCTTTTTATGCTTGCCATCCAGGTGGACCTAAATTTGAACCTCTCTACCGTGATATGGAGAAGGGAGATGAGGACTGGAATGAGTTTAATGACATCAATAAGCTCATTATAAGGTCACCTCTTCGGACAGAGTATAGAATTGCTTTTCCTCACCTTTATAACAATAGGCCTCGCAAAGTAAAGCTCTGTATCTACCATACTCCCATGATCATGTACATAAAAGCTGAAGATCCTGATCTGCCTGCATTTTATTATGACCCCTTGATACACCCAATAACCAGTTCGAACAAGGACCGGCGTGAGAAGAGAGTTTATGAAGAGGATGATGATGATGATTGGATATTACCAGATGGTGTGGAGCCTTTGCTTAAAGATACACAACTTTATACAGACACTACAGCTGCTGGAGTCTCCTTGCTGTTTGCTCCTCGTCCTTTTAATATGAGATCTGGTCGGATGAGGCGGTCAGAAGATATTCCTCTCGTGTCAGAGTGGTACAAGGAGCATTGGTAAGTTGTAGCTTTATCTCTCTCGTATGCTTTCTTGTGTCTTTCAATTATGCACTTGGCTTTTTGGCATTACATTTTTCACGATACAAAAGTGAACTGTTTCTTTTTTATTGCCCAACAGTCCTCCGTCATATCCTGTCAAAGTTCGGGTTAGTTATCAAAAGTTGTTGAAATGTTTTGTGTTGAACGAGCTGCATCATAGGCCTCCTAAAGCTCAAAAAAAGAAGCACTTATTCCGTTCTCTCCAAGCAACAAAGTTTTTCCAAACCACAGAACTTGATTGGGTAGAGGCAGGTCTTCAAGTTTGTAGGCAGGGGTATAACATGCTGAATCTGTTAATACACAGGAAAAATTTGAACTACCTTCATCTTGATTATAATTTTAATCTAAAGCCTGTGAAAACCTTGACTACGAAAGAGCGGAAGAAATCACGATTTGGTAATGCTTTCCATCTATGTCGAGAGATCCTCCGTCTGACTAAACTTGTGGTTGATGCCAATGTTCAGTTCCGTTTGGGGAATGTTGATGCTTTCCAGCTGGCAGATGGTCTGCAATATACTTTTTCACATGTTGGTCAATTGACTGGTATGTATCGATATAAGTACAGGCTTATGAGGCAAATAAGAATGTGCAAGGATTTGAAGCACTTGATTTACTATCGTTTTAATACGGGGCCTGTCGGCAAGGGACCTGGATGTGGGTTTTGGGCACCAATGTGGAGGGTTTGGCTATTTTTTCTTCGTGGTATTGTGCCTCTTCTTGAACGATGGCTGGGCAATTTACTTGCACGCCAGTTTGAGGGGCGTCATTCAAAAGGCGTGGCAAAGACTGTCACTAAACAGCGTGTTGAGAGCCACTTTGACTTGGAGCTTCGGGCAGCAGTTATGCATGATGTGCTTGATGCCATGCCAGGTAACAAAATTTTATTTAACATATATTCTTTCGATTGAGTTTATTTTCGTCTAGTGGTCTGTCACTTTTTCTATTGGATTTACTAAACTTATGGTGTTTTCCTTGTTGATGGTAGAGGGTATAAAGCAAAACAAGGCAAGAACTATATTGCAGCATTTGAGTGAGGCTTGGCGATGCTGGAAGGCAAATATTCCCTGGAAGGTAAATGATTATCTGATTGTAACCCTTTATATATTTTGCCAATGTTAGCTTAATTTTGGATTAGTTGTGAACCAGTTTGTTTAAACTCCAAATAAATGTTTCTGAAATAATCAAGTATTTTAAAAATGACTATATTAAGTAGATAGAATTTGCTAATAAGAAAAAGCAGAAAGCCTCTTATTTTCAAAAGAAGTAGAATAGTCAATCACATAAAAAGTAGAAATATTTTTGTTTTATTAGAAAACGCACTTGTTTAAAAATTAAATGAGCACAACCAAATTTGCCCAATATCTTAGAATTTAGAAAATTAGTGTTTATTTTTTTGAAAATAAATTAATACAATCATTTACTAAATTGTATTGGTGGGATAAATTTTTGTTGTTGGTGTTGTTGATACTGTTGGTGAAATAGTGAAACTAAAAACATCGTTGGGTTACTAATGCACTAAATTATGTTGCTAGTTAATAGCAAAACTTAGTTCTTGTTACTTTTGAAGAGCACTTGAAAGATGTCTAAATTGCTTGTCTATAAGCTGTTCAAGGTCCTGAGTATAGTGAGGCACAATAAGCAGCGAAAAACATTATTCTGAAAGTTTTCAGGAATACAATTCAAAATATTGTAGCTTAGAAAAGCCATTCCTTCCTTTTGCTCTAAAATATTTATTTGGCCTCATCTGAATTTAGTTTTCTCCTTCATAGTCTCGCTATTGATATATTTCATAATATGTAGGTTCCTGGTCTGCCTGTTCCAATTGAGAACATGATTCTTCGATATGTGAAATCAAAAGCAGACTGGTGGACAAATGTTGCACATTATAATCGAGAGCGTATAAGAAGAGGTGCAACTGTGGATAAGACTGTCTGTCGGAAGAATCTTGGAAGATTGACACGGCTCTGGCTGAAGGCGGAGCAGGTGTGTTTACTATTTTCTGACTGATATGATTTTTTGCTGGCTAACTATTTCAAAGAATTGTTGAACGAGTCAGTTCAATAATTTTTTTCAATAAATGTCTGTGTAGTCACTTCCTTGTCGTTGATACTTTATGCAGGAACGTCAACACAATTATTTGAAAGATGGTCCGTATGTTACTCCTGAAGAAGCGGTTGCAATCTATACAACAACTGTACATTGGCTGGAATCTAGGAAGTTCTCCCCTATTCCATTTCCACCTTTATCATACAAGCATGACACCAAGCTGCTTATCCTTGCACTTGAGAGGTTGAAAGAATCCTATAGTGTTGCAGTGAGGTTAAATCAACTGCAAAGAGAAGAGCTGGGGCTGATTGAACAAGCTTATGACAATCCCCACGAGGCATTATCAAGAATCAAACGACACCTGCTGACACAGCGTGCCTTCAAAGAAGTATGTGCCAATATAATTCAAATTAGTTAGTTTTAGGATGTGCGTTCCTATTACAGGATAACATTAATTTTGTTTTGTTGTGGCAGGTTGGGATAGAGTTTATGGATTTATATAGCTACTTGATTCCAGTTTATGAGATTGAGCCTCTTGAGAAAATTACAGATGCATATCTTGATCAATATCTGTGGTATGAAGGTGACAAACGTCATCTCTTTCCGAACTGGATCAAGCCAGCAGATTCTGAGCCACCTCCCCTTTTGGTTTACAAATGGTGTCAAGGAATAAACAATTTGCAAGGTATATGGGACACAAGTGATGGCCAGTGTGTTGTGATGCTGCAAACTAAGTTTGAGAAATTCTTTGAGAAGATTGATTTAACAATGCTGAACAGGTATGTAATTTGTTGATCACTTTGTGGGTTTACTAAGTTATTTTCACTTCTAATTTTTTTTATGTTACAGGCTTCTGCGGCTGGTTTTAGACCATAATATTGCTGATTATGTCACTGCAAAGAACAATGTTGTGTTGTCATACAAGGATATGAGCCACACAAATTCATATGGTCTTATCCGTGGCCTTCAGTTTGCTTCCTTTGTAGTTCAGTATTATGGATTGGTATTAGATCTTTTGCTTCTTGGTCTGACTCGAGCTAGCGAGATTGCTGGGCCACCACAGATGCCAAACGAATTCATTACTTACTGGGACACAAAAGTTGAGACTAGGCATCCAATCAGGCTTTATTCTAGGTATATAGATCGTGTTCACATATTATTTCGGTTCACCCATGAGGAGGCTCGAGACCTCATTCAGCGGTATCTGACTGAGCACCCTGATCCTAACAATGAGAACATGGTTGGCTACAATAATAAGAAGTGCTGGCCAAGAGATGCTAGAATGAGGCTTATGAAACATGATGGTATAGTATTCTCCATTTTTCATTGTGTGGTGTTTATTTATGTTTACATTTGATTCTTAATATGTTTGACATTTGAATTGTTATAATTCAGTCAATCTTGGGAGGAGTGTCTTTTGGGATATGAAGAATCGTCTTCCTAGAAGTATCACAACATTGGAATGGGAGAACAGCTTTGTTTCTGTTTACAGCAAGGATAATCCAAACTTGCTTTTCAGCATGTGAGTGCTGATTTTTTTCAGCGATTCTAAATTTTTTGCTTTTCGTTGTGAAATGGAAATTGTTGCACATGTTGATCACTTTTTGCACTGCATTCAAGCCTTTGAAAATATTTAACTGGCCTAGGATGTCTGATTAATCATGATTGTGATTGAAAATATGATTTTAAATGGTCTAGGTGTTTTTAGTTGAATTAAAGATATGTCATTCTACTCCCCATATGTAATTTTGTATTTCTATTTGTAATTTACTTGATACCAAATATCTTAATATTATTTTGGGTTTTGATATTTTTTTTAGCCTATGCTTATGATGAGTGAATCTATCTTTGCTTACATCTGTTAATCACCTTTAGGTGTGGGTTTGAAGTAAGGATACTTCCTAAAATTAGAATGACTCAAGAAGCATTCAGTAACACGAGAGATGGTGTCTGGAATCTCCAGAATGAACAGACGAAAGAAAGGACAGCTGTTGCTTTCTTAAGGGTTGATGATGAACACATGAAAGTATTTGAGAATCGTGTGAGGCAGATTCTTATGTCTTCTGGTTCCACTACATTCACAAAAATTGTCAATAAGTGGAATACAGCTTTAATTGGTGAGTGAAGCTGAATTGTAGATACTCTATGTAGAGGTTATCATCAATTTTCTCACAGTCTTTGTTTTCAGGACTCATGACCTATTTTCGAGAGGCAACTGTGCATACCCAAGAGCTGTTAGATTTGCTAGTTAAATGTGAAAATAAAATTCAGACTCGCATTAAGATTGGGCTGAACTCAAAGATGCCTAGCAGGTATTTAATCTTTTTTCTATAGTAGGTATATTAGTTGTTTCTTACTATTTTATTCATATTTATTGGGTTTAAGTGTTCAAAACTGTGCTCTACTGTCATCAGGTTCCCACCTGTCATTTTCTACACTCCTAAAGAAATAGGAGGGCTTGGAATGTTGTCCATGGGTCACATTTTGATTCCACAAAGTGATCTTCGATACAGTCAACAGACAGATGTTGGAGTAACCCACTTTAGGAGTGGAATGAGTCATGAGGAGGACCAACTGATTCCCAACCTTTATCGTTATATACAGGTGAATGGAGTACTATGTATGCATTTGCCTTGTCATGTGGTTTGCGAAGAGTCATATTTCAATGAACTTTATCTTTACGTTCTCTTGGATCATGCAGCCTTGGGAGAGCGAGTTCATTGATTCACAGCGTGTCTGGGCTGAATATGCATTGAAAAGACAGGAAGCACAGGCACAAAACAGACGATTGACCCTCGAAGATCTGGAAGTGAGATTATGATGCCTTTTTATTGATAGTGGTCTTGACTCTGGATAATATACTGGCAATGTGCATCTGCTTTTCTTTGGGACACATCTACTTATTTACCTAATAAGTTATGTTAATCTGTTTTTCAGGATTCATGGGATAGAGGTATACCACGTATTAACACTCTGTTTCAGAAGGATAGACACACTTTGGCTTATGATAAGGGATGGAGGGTGCGCACTGATTTCAAGCAATACCAAGTTCTGAAGCAAAACCCCTTCTGGTGGACACATCAGAGGCATGATGGAAAGTTGTGGAACTTGAACAATTACCGAACTGATGTTATTCAAGCCCTTGGAGGAGTTGAAGGAATTCTCGAACATACTTTATTCAAAGGAACATAGTAAGTCTTATATGCCCCTGAGCTTGCTTTTTGCTGTTTGACTCAGTTTTAACTCTTTATATTGTGTGACTACTATGGAAAGAGATTCAATTAATTGATCTGCTGTTACTTTTCACTGTCAGTTTTCCAACTTGGGAAGGTCTTTTCTGGGAAAAGGCATCTGGCTTTGAGGAATCTATGAAGTATAAGAAGCTTACAAATGCTCAGAGATCTGGTCTTAACCAAATACCCAACCGAAGATTTACACTATGGTGGTCGCCAACCATTAACCGAGCCAATGTTTATGTGGGTTTCCAAGTGCAGCTAGATCTGACTGGTATTTTCATGCATGGAAAGATACCAACTTTGAAGATATCCCTTATTCAGATATTCAGAGCTCACTTGTGGCAGAAGATCCATGAGAGTGTTGTTATGGATCTCTGTCAGGTTTTGGATCAAGAGTTGGATGCTTTGGAGATTGAAACTGTTCAGAAGGAAACGATCCATCCACGGAAAAGTTACAAAATGAATAGTTCTTGTGCCGATATTCTTCTCTTTGCTGCTCATAGATGGCCAATGTCAAAGCCTAGTCTTGTAGCTGAATCTAAGGACGTTTTTGATCAGAAGGCAAGCAATAAGTACTGGATCGATGTTCAATTACGATGGGGTGATTATGACTCTCATGATATTGAACGTTACACTAGGGCTAAGTTCATGGATTATACTACTGATAACATGTCCATATACCCATCACCTACTGGTATATCTCAATCATTTACTATTCTCCATTATATGTATTTTCGTGTGTAGAGCTGACTGTATTATTTTCAATGCAGGTGTAATGATTGGCATTGATTTGGCATATAATTTGCATTCTGCATTTGGTAACTGGTTCCCTGGGTCAAAGCCACTACTTCAACAGGCCATGAACAAGATCATGAAGGTAAATAAACCGTCAGTCATACATCACATATTGGTTGCAAAATTATAAATCACTTACATGTATTCACTTCTATATTTTGGGGATAAAAGTTTTGATCACCTGTTTTAATCTATATTGATTTCATTGCCACCAAGCTATGGTGTCCATAGTGTTTAACGTAAGTGTATTATGTTGTCTAACAGTTGTTAAACTAATAATGTTGTGCATATGCAGTCCAATCCTGCACTGTATGTGTTAAGGGAACGAATAAGGAAAGGTTTGCAATTGTACTCTTCTGAGCCCACGGAACCATATTTGTCTTCCCAAAACTATGGAGAGATATTCAGCAACCAAATCATATGGTTTGTTGATGACACAAATGTGTATCGTGTTACTATCCATAAGACTTTTGAAGGAAATCTTACAACGAAGCCCATCAATGGTGCTATTTTTATTTTCAATCCGAGGACTGGACAGTTGTTTCTTAAGGTTTGTTTACATTCTCTAGTCTTTACTGAGGTGTTTCCAACATTTGTTGTCTGGTTATTGATCTTTCATATCCTACCTGGTTTGCAGGTTATTCATACCAGTGTGTGGGCTGGTCAGAAGCGTCTTGGGCAGTTGGCAAAGTGGAAAACAGCAGAGGAAGTTGCTGCTCTAGTAAGATCTTTGCCTGTAGAAGAACAGCCAAAGCAAATCATTGTTACTCGAAAAGGAATGTTGGATCCATTGGAGGTTCATCTGTTGGATTTCCCCAACATTGTTATTAAAGGAAGTGAACTACAACTTCCTTTCCAAGCATGTTTGAAAATTGAAAAATTTGGTGATCTAATTTTGAAAGCCACAGAACCACAAATGGTGTTGTTCAACATCTATGATGACTGGCTGAAGAGTATATCTTCATACACTGCGTTCTCTAGGCTTATTCTGATTTTGCGTGCACTTCATGTGAATAATGAAAAGGCAAAAATGTTACTGAAGCCTGATAAAACCATCATCACCGAACCTCATCACATCTGGCCTTCTCTAAGTGATGATCAGTGGATGAAGGTAGTTTTGGATTTTAGGCTATTAGTTGCTAAAGAACATTTTTTGCTTTGAATGTTATATGTGGAAAAAGTTGTTAGTTCCTGATTCTGCAGCTTTCTAAATTCTCTTGGTATTTATAGCTTAAAACTTGATGCATTGACAGGTGGAGGTTGCGTTAAGAGATCTTATACTATCAGATTATGCCAAGAAAAATAACGTGAATACTTCAGCCTTGACTCAATCTGAGATCCGTGATATTATACTTGGAGCTGAGATTACTCCACCTTCTCAACAGCGGCAACAGATTGCAGAGATTGAGAAACAGGTTATATATTATTTTGTTTCTTCTTGGATATAAAATTGCAGACCTTTTTTTTTCTCTTTTTCATTTTTTTCATTCAGTAAAACCTGATTTTTTCCTCATCTCCAACTCGAACCACTTCACATCTTAGTTCTGTATTCATTATTTTACAGGCACATGAAGCAAATCAGGTGACAGCTGTAACAACAAAGACTACAAATGTTCATGGTGAAGAACTCATAGTAACCACCACTAGTCCTTACGAGCAAGCTGCTTTTGGTTCCAAGACTGACTGGCGTGTCAGGGCAATATCTGCCACAAATTTATATCTTCGTGTGAACCATATATATGTGAACTCTGAGGATATAAAGGTTTGTGCTAATCTTTCATCTTTTCTGTCAATTTTGATACAGTTCTTATCTGAGCTAAATGTTGGATTTTGTGTTGCAGGAAACTGGTTACACCTATATTATGCCAAAGAATATTTTGAAAAAGTTTATATGCATAGCAGATCTTCGAACGCAAATTTCTGGTTACATGTATGGCATAAGTCCTCCGGACAACCCTCAGGTTAAAGAAATTCGCTGTATTGTAATGCCACCACAATGGGGGACTCATCAACAAGTTCATCTGCCATCTGCTCTTCCAGAGCATGATTTCTTGAATGATTTAGAGCCTTTGGGATGGATGCATACGCAACCAAATGAACTTCCTCAGTTGTTGCCTCAGGTTTTGCTTTCTTCAATTTTGCAATTTGTTTGTCTTTATTCGATTACAAGACAGTGATTTTAGTTACCCTTTTGGAATATAGGAAAGAGTTTTGAAAGGATGCAGATATAGTGTTAAATTGCCCCCTCCCCTATCTTTTGGTTTATCAGGGAATATGCTTCATGTTATCATTATCTCACTTGAGAATTGATCTTATTGCAGGATCTCACTTCACATGCCAAGATCCTAGAGAACAATAAGCAATGGGATGGGGAGAAATGTATTATCTTGACTTGCAGCTTTACTCCTGGTTCTTGTTCTTTAACTGCATATAAGCTCACCCAATCTGGTTATGAATGGGGGCGTGTCAATAAGGATACGGGAAGCAATCCACATGGTTACCTTCCCACTCATTATGAAAAAGTTCAGATGCTTCTTAGTGATCGCTTCCTCGGTTTCTACATGGTAAACTTTCATACCTGCTCAAATTTGTGTAGTTTGTGTGCGTGATAATTACGTTGATTCATTATCTTGTTGAAGTGATTATAATTTTTAATTAAAATTATGAATATTATTATCATCTTGATTTACTGATTATTAACTTTCTGGAAAAAAAAAAATTGTAGGTTCCTGATAATGGTCCATGGAATTATAACTTCATGGGAGTGAGACACGCTTCCGGGATGAAATACGGAGTGAAGCTTGGTACTCCAAGGGAATATTACCACGAGGACCATAGACCAACTCATTTCTTAGAGTTCAGCAATATGGAGGAAGGGGAGACAATTGCCGAGGGAGATCGAGAGGATACCTTCTCTTGAGATAAAAAATATTTGTTAGAGATATATGCAGTGGCAAATCCTTTAATTTTTGAAACACGTCAGAATATGTTGTATTATTATTTGATGTTTGTGCATCCTACTGATCCTTGGGGTTTTGTAATACCGGTATCATAGCTTTGTAAATAGTTAACAATTCTACTCTACATTTATCTCTGCTTTGGCATATGTATGACGCTTTGTATTTTTCCATGCAAATGCAAGTACATTAATACCTCAAGCAAATGATTTAAAACATCCGTGTTTGTTGGGGGTGAATATTTCGAGGATCTTCTTTTCTAGGATTGTTATGAACTAGTTTTTAGCGTTTAGATGGAACCAATAATTTTAGAGCTAAAATCAAAGCGTAGGTGCGATCTGAGAGATAAATATGCTTCAATTGTAAAATGTTTCGCTTAATTTAGTTGTTAAATGAAGTTAATCTGAGGTAGATTGAGTCGTACAAAATTCTGACAAAGTCATTTCAGTCCAATCAGTTAAGAAGAATCATTATACATATGACTTGGTTTCCGCGAGAATGAAGTGTAATTCGAAGAAAACATGAACCCAAAAGAAAGTGAAACAGTATATGATAATATCGAGCTGTACATTTAAATAAAAGAAAAAGCTATTTTAATTTATTGAAATTTCAGTATACTAAATATATTGTAACGTGGCCTTACGTTTCCCTTATTTTTTCTTGCGGCAAGGCATTACTTTTATTTTTAAGGATGACTATTACCAAACAACCTATAGACAACGGCTCTGTACATTATACCCCCGCGAAAAAGGTGTTTCCAAACAAAAAGTTAAAGTTTTTGTGAACTTGACAATGTGTATTTAACAAATTCCTAGTTCCAGATTTTCAGCAACTCTCATGATTCATAGCTAGCCACGTTCATAGTGTGGAAAGGAGAGAATGCAGCCCC
>Ga0209389_1002605_pt1 | contig 13990 bp, 12 predicted proteins | sample CowpearedBW_FD_187526 | JGI IMG/M metagenome (GOLD analysis project Ga0209389, IMG submission 187526) | Root nodule microbial communities of legume samples collected from California, USA - Cow pea red BW (SPAdes) (version 2) | ecosystem: Host-associated > Plants > Roots > Nodule | place: USA...
CAAATAACTCTAAGTCTGCGGTTATCATTTCTTTGAATTTTCAGTTTCAAACCAGAATGCACACCATACGTCCTAATTGCATCTACAAATTGGGCCTTATCTATGAAATATGTACCAATTTCCCACTAATAATCTTCCATGTTTATTGGCATCCGAAAGTTCATGAAGCTTGACTTAGTGTTTTCTTCTTTCCCCACTGTCTCCTCACTTTCTTCACCACTGTCCAAGTGGTCTGACACCCATTCGTTATCAGATAATCCCATTTTACTTTCCTGACTTCCCTCACTGACATACAGATCTACTTCAACACTGTCCTCACACAAGTTATGGTCATCTGTAGCATCTCCATCATAAGCAACATTGACATCAACTAAACCTTCTAATTCCTGATCCCCTGTACCATCAGCAATATGAGGTTCTAATTTAGTCCAACTATGGACTTCAACATCTTCAACTCCCTCATCATGACGTCCCTGCATATCACCCTGCACATCATCATCCATCCTATCTTTACATGCCTCATTATTACCATCATCATGTACCTTATCACCTCCATCCACCTTATCATAGCCAACTTCATCTGGGTTATTACCATCATCCTCCATCCCATCTTTGCATGTCTCATTATTAGCATCATCCTGCAATTCAGGATCCACAACCTTATCACCTCCATCCGACTGTTCAGAGTGAACTTCTTTGTCATTATTACCACCATCCTGCAATTCAGCCTCCCCATTATTGCCACCTACACAAGCACTATCACAATCCATCTCCCCTTGTACCTTAACATTTCCATGACCAGTTTCTATATTGTCATCACCTAAGGGGTAGTATTCCAAAAAGTTATCAACTACTTCAGCCTCAGAAACTATGTGTACTATAAACAAGTGCACATTCCCATTTCTTCGAGCAATATCTGCCATGTGCAATGCTCCCTTACAATCACACAACAACTTCAACTTATTTTCTAACACTGACCCTTTTCCAACTTTATACCACAATTCCTTCACAGCATGATAACCCATCTCTTTCAACTTCCCTTTAATCTAAAAAAAACTCCACCAATCCGGGTCACATAGCCATGTAGCTATTTCCCCATCACTATAAGTTAACCTACCATTCTGTATAAAATAGCCACCATGGTGGAGCACAACTTCAAAACAATCATCAGACATCACAACCAATATAGTAAAACCACTTACCCTGTCAAATAAGAATACCCAAAAAAAGCCACAAATTACAGTCATACCACAAAAAAACGCCACAAATTACAACCATACCACAAAAAAACAGTATAAAGTCATAAAGGGGACCACAAGCCACCCACCCACCGCATACTTTACTTTACACTTCACAGAAACCCACTGCATTTATCAAATAAATCACTAATTCCAAACACACAAGGACCCCCACAGTAGAACCCCCCACAACATTTATGCAATATAATACAAATCCCAAAACGAGTAGAGCTTCGAAAATATAAAACAATACCACTTATTCATCAGCACAAAGACAAAAAGCACAAAAGAAAACTCACCTTCCACGATTGCCAAAGATTCTCCTTCTCCGTCTTTCACTGCCGAACCTTTTTCTTCCCAACTTCGCCCTCTCCAACGAACGGAACCACAATCTCCCTGCTTCTTCGCCGATCGTCGAACGCCTATCCACTCACAACCCTAAATCCCAATTTCCGCTTTCCGCTTTCTGCCCTGATTTTTCCTTCTCCACCAGATTTCATGTGTTGTGCCCTAATTCCCTCTCGACCTAATTTTTTCCCCAATTCACTCAGTAATCACGATCCCAAAATTTTAACTTACGCAATTATTAGTTAATTTCATTATTTTTACATCTTAATCCACGTGCACACTCAGTAATTCTGCCACGTATCTGTTGCATAGTGTCAGCTCAACAGGACCCAAATGACGTTAAAGAGTATTTAACGGAAGGTACTAAAATAAACCCGTTTAAAAAGTTTGGGTACTAAATTGAACATTCCTAAAGTTCGGGTACTAAATTGAACATTCCAAAAAAGTTTGGGTACCAAATCAATATTTATACATATTATATAAAAAGAATTGATTATTTTCCAAATGTACCTATAACTTACAAAATAACATTAACAATTTCAATTTCACTATCTTTTGTCTGAGATAAAAGAAATTTATCAAAACTAAAGATAATAAAAATTTATAATGAATTAGTCATATTATTTACTGAAAAAAATATTAAATAAAATTAATAATGATAATTAATCAACCAATTTTGCATAACAAAATGCTGGAAAAATAAATTTTAAATAAAATACTTTATTTCGTAAGTTTGCTATAACTATTCTAAACTCTTGAGTCGTCGAAGGTCAAAAACGATTGCAACCTTCAAAAATCACAACATAATTGATTCCAGGACTACCATAATCAATTTCAGACCTGCAAACCTTCCACCAGAATCATTTTTACTCCTTTAAATACCACACATAATCCATTCCAGAGGCTATGTAACACACTCAGAATGTGTTCCCTCCCCCTCTTACATAGCCAAGCTTTTGTTTCACTCTCCCTGGATTCTAAATCCTGTCCGTTCACTCCCACCATCACTCCTTGTATTCTTTCCTTCCTTCACCAAAACCTCCATTCAACATTGAGAAAACATGTTCAGATGCAGAATTTCTCACCTGAATTTTAACTACAGGTCACGACTTTTACTGAACTAGCTTCAGCTTTCAACTTCAGCTCTCTACAAACTCAAATAACACACTTGTGACCCAACATTCACATTCATTTTGTTTTAATACACCCGGCTACCATGGTCTTCACTTAGTTTGTCCAATGCTTAAACACGCAGAGCGGAGAACCTTTACTATTCATGCAGGGAATACTGGATGCATGCAGGAATCTTCTGTTAGGAATCAAAGTGAGTTTAAGTTCCACATTGGTTAGAAATAAGAAAGTAAAGCATTATATAAGAATAAAAGCCCATAAACCAATTGTTTTAAGATTTTGAGTTAACAATGGTGTCAATGCCTTATATCAATGTCTTATATGGTTGGACTCAGGTTTCATTATTGGTTGAATACAATCACTCACGTGGTGTCAATGCTTTTTATGTTTCATGCCTTTATTCATGTCTATTGTTTCATGTAAAATGACTTTAAAATTAGCCAAGTGATTTAATCTAGTTTCAAGGATTCAAGAGTTTAGAAGGCCTAGAACAAAATTAAGAATAAGACAATTTATGCTAAAATGTATCACAATTTTATTTAAAATTTATTTTTTGAACTTTATGTAATGTAAAATTATATATTAAATTGTTGCAATTAATTTCATTTAACATTTCTTTATTAATAGATAATAAGACTAATTCATTTAATCTTTGTTGAGAGGTCATTAATTTTAAAAACGTTTTGTTTTCTTTAGCTTTGAAAAACTTCCTTTAGCTAAATTAATTGGTATTGGAATTGTTAACATTATTGTATAAGTTATATATGCATTTGAAAAAGAATTATTCGTTTTATATATATTTAAGAATGTCAATCATTTTCCAACCTATAATTTTTTTTAAATATATAATCTAAAAATAAATTTTGATTGGATAATATTTTGTATCCCTAATTTTCTTTTATAACTTTTGTTTTGATTTCATTTGCTCTTTTATCAATTCATGTGCACATCATACCCTACTCAACTCAGTCTAAGGTGTGAACAACTTGCCTTTGGTTAAGGTGCACCCAACTCGACTCGACCATACGTAGGTCCAAGTCAACTCAAACTTTTGTGGGCCTAACTCAATTATATGAACAATATGCTTGATTCAACCTAGCATGATGTGGACTATTATGTACTATAGGCTCGATTCATGAACCTTAGCCTATTATGTACTATAGGTTATGGTTTTTAACCGTAGTCTATTTTATACTATAGGCTACGATTTTTAATGGTAGTCTTAAGTTCTCCATTTTTTACTACGCCTGGATATAATATGGTTCGTTAACCGTAGTTTAATATAAAAAATAATTATAACTGTATTCTTTCATTGTATTAACAACTCTATCAACCTTGGTTTGACCCAAAGGCATGTTGACCTAGGCCTAACCCAAATGACCTACCTGACTTAAGTTTAACCCAATTTTGTCTATCTTAACCTAAGATTGACTCACATAGATTGGCCCATAGAACCTTTTTTGTTATTTTGGTCATGTGAGCTTTTTCTTATGTGACCTTTTTTTATCCTATGGGTTTTCTTGCCCCGATCCATATGAGCGAAAGCCAAGTCCTATGCATTTGACAAAATTGACATATCTAGTTGACTTGATTATATTCAATATGGACTTGATTCAACTCAATATGATATGAACTCTATCAACCTCAATTTGTTAGCAGATCGACTTAGATCCAATTTGAATTATTTACTTGACTTGGACTAGACCTAACTCTCTCTAGACCGACCAATGAGGCCTTTATTATTATATTTTACCCTATTTAGTCTTTTTTATGTGGGCTTTTAATAATTCCGTGACTTCTTTTGCCCTGACCTATGTGGGTCAAGACCAAGCACTATACGCCTACCAAATTGAGAGGTCTAATTGTTAACACCTAATCTATTTTCTTAGAAGGATAATTTGTTCTGCTTCACAACATTTAACTCTATTCATTTGAACCAACCAAACATGTTTCATATCATGCATAAATATTTGAACATACACCAATACGAAGATACATAATGTGCAATACATACGTCTAGAGATGACGAGTTTAGATATCACACATGGCTCCTGATGGATGAGCTATATCCACTCTGAGCATCATAATACCTAGACCACAGCATAACACCTCCATATTTAGCAGAGCCCTTAATGGCTGGAAGCACATTAGAAAGAAGATCAGCAGAAGGAATGAAGCCGCTCCCTGCAGCCTGTGGGGAAGCTGGCAACCCCAAGAATATCTTGTTGGCAGGGATAGCTGAAATCCACTGCTTCCATGCATCTTCAAGGTTAGTGATTGCCCCAGAAGTGTATTGGCAAGGAGCGTTGTTGTAGAATTGAACCCACACATAGTCAAAAAGGCCTGTAGTGAGAGCATTTCCAATCCAAGCATCAGGAAAAGGGCACTGAGGAGCTGCAGTGATGTAGACTTGCTTCCCTTGCTTGGCCATGGCGTAGCCTTTGAGGAACCTTGCAAGATCACCCCAGTGTTGGTTTGATCCACCTTCAATGTCAAAGTCTATACCATCAAGAACAGCAGGGCCAAGAGGCCGAGAGGGTGATTGTCCCCCCAAGAAGTTGTTCCAAAGGTATGTGGCTACTACACTTGCATCTTCAGTGGATGCAATTGAATAGCTTCCAGCACCTCCTCCTAAAGAGAGCAACACCTTGATGCCTTTGGCTTGACAAGATTTGATGTCTGAACTTAACCCAGTGCACCCATCACTATATGGGTCACAATGACCTGCAAGATTAATCATAGGAGTTTGTCCATTGCCAAAGGTTGGCAAAAAGGCTAGGATCAAATAATCATAGTTCCCTGTCGCACAAGCCTCGCCCAGCGTCCCCTCGTTGCCATTCTGGCCCCAGTAGATTGCTATTTCTCCACCATAACAACCCTTTGCTACTGCTAACAACACCAAGCACAACAATGACGCTGACATTTCTGATGATTTCAATGCCACTGTGTGTTGAATTGCCTGAAAAGATCTCTCAACCAATTTATGTTGCTACTTTGACAAACCATGCTGGTGGCTTTTATAAAGGTAACTCGACAATTAAGCCTACAAAAAGTCTCGTCCTTTTCTTAAGAATATTGCGTGGCGGTCACTTCGCCTCGCACTAAATGCTTAAAATACAGTCATTGAAGCTTATCCCATTTAAACAGCCACCAATCTTATAATTCTATTTGACATCTCTTATGTCTGTTTTCAGTTGTAATATTGATTTTTGTTCCACTACTTTAAATTGTTCTGTGAAACAATCATTAAGCAGTTACTGCCAGCTGTACCCTTCGTATGTCTGATTTCCCTCGTACTATGCTTCAGTTCTCACGTTAAAACAATAATAACAACAATGGTTATAGTAGCTGTATACTGAAAAATAGCGGAAGAGAATTTTCATTTCATCGACTTTGATGGTGAAGAGCTAAAAGTCTTGTAATTGTCAAGAAACTGTCCTTGTGAAACTTGCTATTTTCATGTTGTTTTAATAATGATTACAAATTACAATAATAGAATTACTGCTACTGCTACATTTCTTCAGTCTTATAACTGAAATTTCAGAGGAGATAGGAAGACTAAAGAGAACGGAAGACTTAGCATTTTGTCCCCTCACTGTTCATGGTATTAAGAGCAGACAACAAACTTAGTGTTGTCTACGATCTTCTGTTAGTTAATAAGAAATTATAACTTTACTATCCATACCAAAGGGCTCAAGAGCTAAACTACTTCTTCACCCTTCATCTTCATATCCTATATTACACTATTTATGCTTTCTCTTTAAAAATATTAGCAAACTCTTAATTCTTTTACTGAAATTCAATAACATTTATAACTTTTCAGGTCTTAAAAGTAAACCTCACTCATTATTTTATAATTTTTTATAAGTTTTAACCAATAATATTAAGACAGATTAAATATGTTTTCTGGTCCTTAACTTTCAGCGAAAATTGAATTTAGTCCCTCTTTGAAACCTTGGCCTAATTTAGTTCTCAAACTTTAGAAATATTTGGGTTCAATCCTTTTAACCAATTTTTTTAAAGTTTATTTAACGTTTTAAATGCGTTTCATGAGAGCATTTGAGTTGTTTACCCCACTTGACATATTTTCGCTTCAATGTTAGCTAAGAAACTGTCTTGAAATATGTTTGAAACGTCAAATGAACTTAACACTTAACAAAATTTTGTTAAAAGGACTAAATCCAAACATCTATAAAGTTAGATAACTAAATTGGGTCAAGATTTCCAAGAGGGACTATTTTCAATTTTCACTTAAAGTTAAGAGATTAAAAACATATTTAACCTATTAACACGAATGTTAACATAAAACACATCTCCCTTTTTGTTTATTTTTTAATCTTTTTCTTGCGTAGGTACCAGACAAATAATTAATCAAGCATGACATGAGAAAAATCGTTTTTTTGACCAGTATCTTTCTCTAATAGTAACCTGACGCAGGCGCAAGGTTAGCGGGGAATTTTTCTAGCTGAAAGGCGTACGGCAACAATTACCTTAACGGCATTGAAGAAGAACTTGGCGCAACAATTATTTTTATTCTTTGGAAGACAACATTGTATAAGGAAAAATGAAAGAACAACCTTTGTATTTAGAAAACTGAAATTGATGTCACTCTCCATCTTTTACGTACTAAATAAATGTCATCTCAATTTTTCTGAAACAAAGGTATAATTTACTCCATTTGAATACAAGAATTTTGCGATTACCTCCGAGCTGCGAACAAACAATGTTATCAGGATAAAGTACACAAGACTTCCTCAAATTGACCTCTTACAAACATGGGTGGAAAGGACCCTAATTTGCTTGAGGATACAGTCATACAGATTACTAAAAGATGAAACATCACAAAGAATTAGAAAACAAATTAATGTACAATGAAATCAATGGAGCTATTTAAAGGTGATTTGTCACCAGGTTCATAAGATACATTGTGATCGCAGAAACAAGTTCTCCAATTCTAGGCAAGATATCGGTACAATCTTCTGTCACTATCATCCCTCTCCAAAAAGTCCCTCTCAATGAGAGACTCAATCCGTTTCTTCACTTCTGTTGGATTTGCCAGGAAACGTGATTGCAACTGCTTCGTGACCTCAGCTATAAGATTGTTATGATCCAGTTGCTTCCTGGATTTCATGATCCTCACTATTGCTGCTTCAATCTGGGGCTTCCGGTCTTCCTCCACTCTCTGTCGGGTTTCCTGTTTCTCCGGTTCGGATTCCTTTTGTGCAACTACAGTTCCTATTTTTACCTTGTACAGTTTGCTGCTGAACTTATCATTAACAAAGAAAGCATCATCCTCAACAATTTCTTTACCCATTGGTTCCTTTCTAAGAACATTTCTTCCCTTAACCAAAGCCAATGATTGCAGGCATCTCTTAAGATCTGAAGCAGGAATCTCAGTTGCTTGCTCAATCTCCTTGTAGCTAAGTCTATCAGCATTATTGAACAGCATGAGAACACACATTTGATATGTAGAAACATTTAACTCATGTTTCTGGCCCTTCCCAAATGTTGCTTTTAAGTCTGCTGTGCCCATATTAGTTTGCCAAGACAATCTCCTCCCAGTATGCGTACCAAGGTAATATGACCGAAACTTCTCACACAGTGTCGACATTTCTGCTGGCAGGTTGCACGTGACACTAGATTGAGTTGGCCAAGACCCTGTTGTAAGAACCTGAACAGTGAGCGTAGGGCCATCACTCAGCTCAGGGTGGCAGCCATAAAAGCCCTGCATCGTGTCCTGGGAGGTTTTCATGTCTGTAAACATTCCCTCTAATTTAGATGTAAATTGGTAACCACACTCTGTCTTGAGCTTAACTATGAGACTTCTCTCTGCGTCATCAGAGACTGTTTTTCCAGACAAAAGCCTTTTAGCCAAATGCTGTTTGTAATACTTCTCAAATACATCTTTTTCTTGGAGGTATCGGAATAGCATCATCACCTTGTCAAGAGTAACTTCTACATCATCCTCACTAACCCCTTTTAGACCTTTCCGGAGCTTATCATCTACAAATAGTGAAATAAACTCTGGAGAGCGAGGATTCAAGTTGATGAAATATTCAAAAGAGGAATTCAAAGCATTCTGGAAAGACTTGTCATTGTTAAATGCCAAGTTTATGATCTTGTCATATTTATCTTTCTCATCTAAGAGCCTTTGCACATATTCAACTGGATCCTTCAATCTTTCAGGATCAGTAACAAGCTGTTTACCAGACTCTCGCATATGTGAAGTCATCACTTCTCGTATTTTTGAAAGGCCATCAGTAACACGACGGAACAAGTTATACATTCTACTTAAGTCTTCGTATTTATCATCACAAAGCATGTGCACTAAGCCAGAATTCTCCATATGGATTAATCTTAGCATGTGATTTTCAATCATCTCCTTCTCCACCACATTAGTAATCTTCTTTTCTGTTCTGGAATCCAAGTAGTGGCTCACTCTTTCCATTTCCTCATTCAGACGCCTCTCAGCTTTTTTCAGATAATCACCACAATCACAACACTCAATGAATTTTTGGGATTCCACCCGGTAAAACTCAGCTGAAACTTGAAGAAAATGAGTCTCAAATTCTTGCCCATAAACAGAAGGGCCTAAATCCATTAACATTTTTGTTATATTTCGCATAATTCCTCTATCAATAACTTCAGCAGTGCGTTCACTATGTACTAATTCCAGAAGTGTATTCAGTAATCGAGTCCTGATCTGGCTGGAATAAATGACATTTTCTTTCCACAGGTTCAGCCCAAGTTCGTGAACGGGAGTCTTCTGGGTGCTTGGAATGTAAGTCCTATCCATGTACATCAGTATGTCTCTAATCATTTGTAATGCTTTATTATGATCATTCCATTTCCTGTTCAGCTCTTCCAGAAAAGAACCTCCTTGAGCAGCTTCAACAGATTGAGCTATATCTTTGAGATGTCCAGTCATTGTTGCAACCAGCCCTGAATAGAGTTTTTCACCAAATTTGTGAAGCACCATGTTGTACGCATTTCTGAATCCACACAAATAGAAGGAGAAAAATTAGAAACATATATTTTCCCTTGAGTAAAGAAAAATAAGCATTAGATCCTTTAATGTGTACATGCAGGTAATCCTAATGCATGAGACTCCCACCTGGTGGGGTCTAGTACACAGCCTTACCTCCATAAGCAAAGAAGCTATTATCGATTTGAACCAATAATCTGTAAGTCACAAGGCAACAACCTTACCTTTAGGTCAAGGTTTGCCCTCTTAATGTGCTTGTCTATAAGAAAATTTCACATACCAAATTCATGTTTATGCAAAAAATCATTTATCAATTTGGTATTATCAAAGCTGAGTAATCATGGAGAGATAGTAAAGGACGTTTGACTATAAACTTCAATAAGATATTATATATTAATGAATATCAATATAAATTGCTACAACAACAGTTTCCTTATGTGATAGACTCAACTAGTGTTTTGAGAGGAAAAACAATAAATGAATGAAGAAATTTAGGGCCAAATACACCCAAATGATGTTCAGATCAATGAAATCAGAAATACAAGTAAAGTGAATTCAAGAGAACCCTATTCTGTCCGAAAAGATTCTGACTGATTCCTTACCTTTCTAACTAATTTCTAACTATTATTTAAAGGACTTAGTTTGATTAGCTCCCCAACCATAGCCTTACCCTTTCTCCCTTACATACATTATTTGACTGTCAAACCCAAGATTGAACAGAGAACAAAGAGTAATAGTCTTTATTGAATAGACTGAAAGAACACAAAAATAGGAGAACTCTCTCTTCCAAAGGTTTCCCCTTCACAAAGAGTTAAAGCTCATTCTACAAAATTATCATTCTCTCCCTCTCCTCTCCTATACATGACAACATATAGGCTTTTACGAAAGGTCTTCATCTCATTTCACATAACAACTAACTGTTAACCAATTAACTGTTTCTATTTTTATTTTTCTTCCTATAGTATACTTTCAAGACCCCCTCCTTTTTCCCTTGCCTATCATCCTCCTTATATATCATTAGCTGAGTCATTTGTTTCTCCTGCTCCTAACAACCCAAATCCTATTAAGAATCCATGTAAATCATCATCACCTCCTCTTATTATCTACCAATGGAGGATCCAAATGACAAATCCAATGCTTTAATAGATAGTCCTATGGACCCAAATAAAACATTAATGGCATAATAAGGCAAATCTTTCTCTGATCTAGAAAGATATAGAAGACTAATTGGGAAACTTATTTATCTTCCTATTGCTACCTGATTTTTCTTTTTCAAGTGGTGGTGTTAGTTCGTTCATGCAAGCTCATTATATTGATCATTCGAATACTACCATATGTATCCTAAGATACCTCGAAAAAGCTTCTGAACAAAGTTTGCTATATGAAGATAAAGGAAATACTCAAATCCCTGGGTACTATGATGCTGATCGGGTAGGATCCTATATGAACATATGCTTTACCACATGATATTGTGTTTTCCTTGAAGGAAATATTATTTCCTGGAAAAGTAAGAAACAAAATGAAATTGCCCAATCAACTGTCGTAACTAAATATAGGGCAATAGCTTCTCCTACTTATGAACTTGTATGGGTAAAATCAAGAATTAAACATCTATGAGATTTAGAAGATGAAGATGTATTGTGATAACCAAACTACTCTCCACATTGCTTCCAATCTAGTGTTTCATGAAAGGACTAAACACATAGAAATTGGTTGTCATTTTATTTGAGAAAGTTGTTGTCCAAGAAAATTTGTATGAAGTTTGTCGTATCCAATAATCAACTTGCAGATGTGATAAAAAAATCCTTAAGAGGACTTCAAATAGAATTTATTTGTTTCAAGCTTGGTACATACAATTTGTATGCTCCAACTTGAAGAGGAGTGCTAGAATAGGTCTTAAATAGATTTTATTGAAACAATGTTGTGTTGTACGTACCTAGGACTCTAGGTATGTCTTCCCATTTTTACCCTCCCATCTACTCATTGTATCAGAAATCTATCAATATAAATGAGAACATAAGAGAGGTGATTCAAGCTCCCCAAAATATATTGTCTCTTTATTTATCTCAAGTGAAATGTCAGAAATACAATACAAATTCAAAGTTATCCATTGAAGCATCGTTTGTTGCTTGTTCTGAAATAATAAAACTGTGTGATCTTCTCAATCACAACCCACTACATTGCATGTTGACAACACCAGTGCTATACATATTGCAGCTAATCCCATTTACCATGGACGGACATGACACATTTAATTTTAGTCATTTTAGCTAAGAAGCATATAATTGTAGAGTCGTCAATTTACACATGTCTCAAAATCAGTTCAAATAACTAACCACTTCACTAAACAATCGACAAGTCAGCATCACAAATTTCAACTCGGAAAATTGATGCTTGTGTATCTACCAACATTAATTTGACGGGGATGTTAACAAAATAAATGACAAGAAAATTACATGCAATTGTAAATGTTATTCGCTTAATTAGAATAATCTATTGTATGGTTAATGTATGAATGGCAGTTTAGCTAATTTGGTGGGCTGAATATCAGTTTGACAAACTAGTAATTAAATTGTATTTATATTCGCATTCTCCTGGGCAGAATGCCCTATTCTTCTTTGATTTTGACAATTTAGCCAAAACCTCTTCCTAATCTAGCTTGTTGTAACACAGAAAGAATAACATCAAGCTGGGGTTAGATCTCCCATTCTTCATGCAGGCAGAGCCCATAATCCCACTATATCCAGCAATTAATCATAAGACCTGAGCCTAAGTATCTAATTCTGCATTTAGCTAGAGAACGCCATCAGTATGGGCTAGCCTTTAAATATACCCACCTTCCTCCAATTGTACAAACCTCGTACACTTGTTTACCTGTTTCGTCATCTGCTCCTGGGCCATAGCAAAAAATTATTGAGCAACTAATCCAAAATTATTTAGTGCTTAAACCAATGATGGAAAAGTGGGCATACATAGCTTCTGATCACCAACACAAAGGATTGATAATTATGTAATAGCTTCATGACACAAAATAAAAGGATGAACTATACGAACAATTAATTGCAACACCAGTCACATATAGCTGCTGATCCTCAACACCAAAAGATTGCACAGCAAATTGACTCTCTCGGCGATTTAGTTAAGTTACCTTATATTTTACAGTTCATCATAGACTTAATAACCCATGAAAAACCCAAGAAAAGCCAAAAACAAAACTAGAAAACCCAGAAAACATGATAAGATTTGTTTTCGTACTCACCCACTTTGAACAATCCAAAAACCTCAAATGCTACAAGTTGTTCCCCATATCATATTACACATCCTAATCAGGAGATGAACTCCAAACCTTATTCAGATCAAGATAAGACAACTACATAATCGATAACGCACAGCCAAACAGATGCTTATCACGAATAAACAAGATTTGTTTCGGGAACGGAATATTAAAAATAATTGTAAGAATGAAAAGGGGGAACCTGTAAAGCTCTTCAAAACTGAGACCACTAGCGTTGTGGTTGTAAATCTCGTGAATCGCATGTTCAAGAATCTTCCATGTCTTGTCGGCGTATTTGGGATCCATCACCACGCGATGCTTAAACGCCTCTATCTGGAAATTTCTCTTCTTCTGGTTACTCATTTTCAGCTTCTAATCCCAATCTCAATACCCACAACCCAAAATCAAAGCTTTCTTCGAACCCAAATTCCAAAACCGCCCGAGATTAGAGAAAAAACGCAAGATTGATGTGATTGCTGTAAAGATTGAGGTGAAAGATTAAAGCATATCTCGTTTTATATAGGAAATTTGGCGCGCTGGGAAATTATGAGTGAATTTGGAGAATTGGATTAACAATGAAATTTGATTTGAAACACTTGGAGCCGATGAATGGGTTGCGATTAATTTAGAGTAATTTCTGTTGTTTTTTTTGTTTGCTTTCTCAAAAGAAGAGAGGATGACGATGATACGGCTGCTTTCTGTTTTCCTTCAAGTTTGGTTTCAAGGATACGAATCGTTTCATTTCGAAGTTTCACGTTTCGTAGTTGAATTATTTCAGCGCCTCTGTTATAATAATAATTGCAATGTTGATGAACAGTGCACACTATTTTAATGTTTTAATTATTAGCTTATTTAGAAAAGGATTTGAGACATCTAAATCTTAATAAATGTATTAACTCTATAAAATAAGGTGCTTCTTTTAAAAATCACTAGTTCAAATAAAATATGTACGAGTATAAATGAAAATATGAATAAATAGTTATTTAGCAATTTAAATTACTCACGGTTGAAAAC
>Ga0209389_1002607_pt1 | contig 13986 bp, 7 predicted proteins | sample CowpearedBW_FD_187526 | JGI IMG/M metagenome (GOLD analysis project Ga0209389, IMG submission 187526) | Root nodule microbial communities of legume samples collected from California, USA - Cow pea red BW (SPAdes) (version 2) | ecosystem: Host-associated > Plants > Roots > Nodule | place: USA...
TTTGAAAATATGGTTCCAGACATGGGTTTGAGCTCGAAGCAATTGTGAAACATTATCTCCACCCTGGGTTTCCATGAATAATTTGGTAGTTTGTGTGTTATAAAATCTCATATAAGCTCTGTTTTTATAACGACAAGGTGTGCTACATAAATATCTTCGTGTTTTCTTGCTTCTAATATTATCTTGAATAAAAATGATATTTTTATAACCACTTTTTATTTAATAGTTAGTAGCTAAGTTTTTTTATAATTAAATATAGTGAAAGATATAAATATAAATTTTAGAATGAAATAATAATAATAATATACATAATTGCGTACTAATGATATGGAAAATCCATAATATTTAGAAATGTGGTTCATATAGTACCTGATTTATATATCCATATAACACCCATGCAACAAAGATTTTGGCATCAATTATTTTCAAAATTATATTTTAGTTTCTGAATCAAAACATATATTAGGATAGGGAAAATAAAGGTTGCCCCATAATTCTACGGATAGGGGTGGAACTGCGACTCCCAAAAATTATTTGGATTTTATTTTTTATATATATTTATATATTATTTATATTAAGTTTATATTATAAAAAATTACAATAAAAGATAAAATATAAAGTTTAAAGGAAATATTGATTTATAAGAGAGATTAGGACTTTTTTTTTTAGTTATAAGATTTTTCCACTAGGTGAATTTTGAGAAATAAATATAAAGACATAGATTGAAAAACAGAGGTTGGAGAACATATAGATTGAGATTAAAGTATACATTCTCGCATGATTTTTCATATATTAAGGTTATTATCTTATTATGATTTATGTATATTAGATTTGTGATTCTTGTTAGAATGTTTCTTCCAAATTAGTTTATCTCAAATTAGTATAAACCCTAAGTATGATTTTATAGATTCTGAAATTGATAAATAAAATTTTATATTTTTTTAAATAGGTAAGAGGTGAAAAATTTATATTAAAAATATTATGATAAAGAGTAAAAAAATTAACTTTTTTTAATAAAAAAATTTGTGATAAAAATGAAAAAATGCATCTACCCTAAATAAATTTCATGAGAACGCAATTTAGTAGTTACATGTTAAACCTTTTTAACACCGATCATTATACGAGAGTATTTTGTTAAAGAATTGGGTTTTTACTGACATAATCAACATCTGCTCGTGATGTTTGAACCGGCATCCAGTTCTGTGACGCGGGCATCATCACATGCTATAACCTGACAATAACCTAACACCTCATTGGCAGTTTTCACAAATTTAATGCAAGGTGCCCCAATTGTGTCTGTCTAACTGGAGGTACCCATAAACGCACTGACTCAACTGTCCAATTTTATTTGAAGAATTAATCATTTCAAGAAAAGTAATCATCAATTTGCTCGATTATTTTTATACGAAAAATATATTTTTTTGACAGTTTTCTTTTAATAAAATTAAAAAAAAATCATAAATAAAATTAAATAGATTAATTTCTTTTAATCAAAATAAAATATTATGTGTTTTATCATATTAAGATTTGTTAAAATTTGTTAACTTTTTTTTGTCAAACCATCATTTTTCTTTTCATATAGTAGCAAGCTTCCATTTCTTTTACTTCTTATATTGTCCTATAATTTATAATTGGATAATTATATTTTGATCTAGTGTTGCCCTCATTAGAGATAAAAAAACTTGCTCTTGGTTCCTTGAGTCAAAAACGGACTGAATACAACTTGGTGAAGTACCATGGCACATTGATGAAAATCTGAAACCAAAGTAGTGAAATTCCCATCACACAAAAACTAAAAGTTATAGATAACATTACAAAAATAACAAGCAAAGAACCAACGACCTGTGTGGATAAGCACACATAATAAAATGAACTAAACTTCTATATTAAATTAAAACTAACTTGAAAAAAATTGAAGATTTAAGCAAAAGTTAATTCATACAATTTTTTTCAAAGATTTTAAATGCCAGTCGAAGTTTCTCCCCATTCCTTAATAATAGAAATAAATGCAACTTATGCAGTCACAATTGTGGTAAAATCATTGACATTTATCATAATTACATTCATGAACCAACTTTAAGATCTTGGTTTCCGTTCTTTTACATAGAAGTTTCATTTATTCTATTTTTTGTTTGCATGCTACAAAACAGAATTATATACACCGGCTTCTTCAATAAATTAGTGGCTTGCTTCTCCAAAATCAAATTGCAAGAAACCTCATTAGCTACCTTTAACATAGTCTCCCCTTTCAATCACATTTTTTAGTCACCAACACCACACCTCGAACAAAGAACTTGTTTAATAAAACACAAGCCACTCTAACTAACAAAATGGTGGTTAGTTTCCGATAGTCATGGATTTCCAAGTAGAACTAGTAGAAAACAAAGAAATATAGAAAGAATGAGATTCTATATTATTGAGTGTGTATGAAATGTTAAAAGATGTGTGATTTATACACACAAAGTTGATTCTAAGAGTCAAAAGTAAATGAACCTAAAACATGGACCTATGCCAACATCTCCCTCAAACTCACAATGCTACAGCTAAATGTATTGAGAGTTTGTCAAATATAAAACGAAAGTGTAAAACGGAGTGCGAGTTAATAAATATATCCGCAATCTTTAGAGTTAAAGAACAAATGTTAAAGATATAGTTTCAAGTTAAAGATGATAACGAGTAAAATGACAATTTATTTCAATATGCTTGGTTCGGTCATGTAAAATAGAGTTGTGAGCAATATGAATAATACTTTTATTGTCGCAATGTAGAGGCGTAGGATGTTTCAAATAGACACTCATGGCGCGGTACTTAGCTTTTGTGGACGTTCGAGATGTAACATCTTGTTTATGCTCTTCCATGATATAAGTGAATCACTAAGAAAAATACACCAATCAGTAGTGGATTTTCGATCAATAGGATCACCATTCCAATTTGTATTACAATAGGCACACAAGTCTGAAGATGACTTAGAAGAAAGCAAAAGAGGTTGAAACTGAGTGCCCCGAAGATACTTAAGAATACGAAGAACAACACCCCAATAAAATGTTGTGGGAGCTGAAAAAAACTGACTAAAAACATGAACAACATATGCAATGTCTAAATGAGTCACAATAAGATAAACCAGACTCCTAACAATAGTTCGATATAAAGTAGAATTAGTGAAAGAACACCATCATATGGGGAATATCATACACTTGTCTCAAGAAGAGTATCAACAATGTTGTTGTCAGTTAGCTGAGCACACTCAAATAGGTTAGCAATATACTTGGACTGAGACAAAAGATAACCTTTGGGAGAAGAAGCAACCTCGATACCCAAAAAGTAACGTTGTACACCTAAATCATTCATAGCAAAATGATAGGATAATTCAGTTTTTAAAGATGCAATTCCATCAACATCATCACTTTTGTAATAATCATATCATCGACATATAAGGATATCAAAATACGTCATGCATTGGTGACCAATAATGCATACTCATGATTACTAGCAACAAAACCAAGAGAGACAATTACTGTAGAAAACTTGTGAAACCAAGCACGAAGTGCCTGTTTAAGATTATCTAGGGCTTTTTAAAGTTTGCAAACTTCACTAGATTTGTGAGAGACACTTGGTGGTGGAATCATGTAGATCCCCATTCAAAAGGCATTCTTCACATTAATTTGAAAAATATTACATTGAAAAATAGAAGATAAACAATCAAGGTACGAACAATAGTCATCTTTGCCACATGAGAAAATGTCTCCTCATAATCCATGTCATACTCTTGGGTATTTCCTTTAGCAACAAGTCTAGCTTTATACCTTTCAACTAAACCATCTAATTTTGTCTTGATTTTGTATACCCAACGAGATCCAATAGGACATTTTCCTATTGGTAATGGAACTAGGTCCCATGTATAAGTCTGATGTAGTGTAGTAAGTTCCTCAACCATAGCATTATGCCATAGTGGATCACAAACAACCAATCTAGAGGATGAAGGCTCATGAAGACGGTGAATAAAGGCAATCAACAAATGAACCAGAATAAGAGTAATAAACAAAATATGGTAGTTGAGTAGACTTATGCTTATGACTAGGTTGAATAGGTGGTAGAAGAACCACAACTTCAGGAGATGATGAGCAGGCGTAGTACGGGAATCAACAAATACAACCTCTGGTAAGGTGTTTCTAATTGGTGCTAAGACAAGTTTTAGAGTTGGTACGGGAGTAGGTGTAATGTCATCAAAATCAAAAGGATCAATTTTAATGACATAAGATGTAGTTAAATAATGTAAGCTAGCTGGAATAGAAAAGAATGTAATATGTTTTAAAAGCACAAAATGACGTGAGACATACAATTTTTTACTAATTGGATCAAAGCAACGATATCCCTTTTGACCAAGACCATATCCCAAAAAGACACAAAAAGTACACTTAGTTGATAATTTAGTACCCTAAACATGTGATTTCAAAACAAAACATGTATATCCAAAAACATGCAAAGTAGAGTAATCAGTGCATGACCATACAAATTTTCAAAAGGAGACAAACCAGAATTATCTAAAGTCAGAATCCGATTAACAACATATGTTGCTATAAAAGAGCTTCCCCCTAGAAGACACTTGGAACATTGATAAACAAGAATGATCTTGTAGTCTCAACAAGATGACAATGTTTTCTTTCAGCAACGTCAATTTATTGAGATGTGTCAGTGCAAGAGATTTGATGTATAGTTCCATTAAAGGAAAGTAAAGTGGTAAAATCATTAGAAGTGTATTCACCCCTAAGTCACAACGAAAGGTTTTTATGATGAGTGTGTATATTATTGAGTGTGTATAAAATATTACAAGAGGTGTGATATATATACACACAAAGCTAATCATAAGAGCCAAAAGTAAATGGACCTAAAACATGGACTTATGCTAACAGAACCAACAAAATAAAATAATAAGGTAACTTGTGAGCTATAGAACTTGAGCCCCTCTCTAGAACTTGAAACTTCCACCTTAAGAACATCTTCAACTTCTCCTCTTCCCCAAACGCTCTCTCATACATCTCTTTATCCTTAAACACGCCATAGCACAAAGTTGTTTACCACAAATAACGATTTCTCATGCATTAGGTTGTAAAAGAAAGAAGACATATAAAGTTAAAATCCAATGATACATAAAATAAATAAAATAATAATATCTACAAGTGACAAAGAAAACAAAAGGGGGAAAGGTTTCGATAAAGAACCTAAATTTAGGTGCTTACATATGATTTAAAACCTAGTATTCCTAATGGAGTTGCCATTGGAGAAGGCGAGACCTGTGTTTGCAGTTAACCAACTCAGCGCGACAGTGCCCTTTTCAGACCGAAGGGGACTTTGGCGACAGCATGGACCACTTCTTGACGTGCTTGGAGTGGCGATGATAAAGAGAGGTGAGATTTGTAAAGATAATCTAGGTCGCATGAGCAAAAGATATGCAAACAGAAAGACTAAGTCAAGCGAGCATAAGATTTGTTAATAAAGAGGAAAAAGGGTGGGGAAATTGTGTTTTGTGAATGAAAAAACAGAGATTCGAGAAATGAGAAAAAAGGAAAAGGAAGGATTCGAAAAATGACAAAAAGAGGGATTGTGAAAAGCGAAGGGGAAATGATATTTAATGCGAGTTACTAATAAAATTCAAAACTTATCAGAGTTTTTATAAACACTCTTACACTTATCAGGGTTTAAAAAATCTTTATTATGTGTATTTGTTAGTGGAGGTTATTGTAACCTCGGTTAATAAATCTCTTATAAAATAATATTTTTTAGTGTATATATTTTTTTTCTTGGTAAAAATTCCTTTTAATTCTAATGTTGAGTTTAGTATGTTGCCTTAATAAAGTCCAAACCAATAAATTATTGGGTTTAGGGTGTGCTACCTTTTTTAGTTGTATTTGATGTTAATAGTAAATTGATCTTAAATAGTCATTTTCTTACTACGGATACCAATGCTAAGATAATGGTTTTGTAGGATTTTGGAGTGGTTGGATTCATTTTACACACATACATTTTACAAAGAAAAGCATATGCCACAGCAAGACGAGCAAATGACTAGAGGAACTCTACCATGACTAAGGAATAATTATGGCTTGAGACACCAGTTCGGTGTTATCTTTTACTGTTATGAAATAACTTACAATATATGCAGAATGTCTACCATATAAACATAGATGATAAAAGAGAAAGAATTACAATGCGAGATGGTAGAAGGTAAACATAGAAATAATAGAGAATCACACAAAAATTTAACAAGGTTCAATTGAAATGTTAACAAAGTTCAAATATTCACGAGATGGAATTCACTAGAGCACAGAGATTACAACTTAGAAATCTCTATCTGAGCAAACTCTTAAAATGGAACAGTTGTAACGTTCAACTCTTAGTATTTATTGATCATATAAGGTCTCATTTATTGTGCTCATATTGTCATAATTGACACACATGAAAGGCACCTATGAACTAACAAGAAAGACAACATGGACCACTTCTTAACGTGCTCAGAGTGGCAATTGAAAAGAGTGGTGAAATTGGCAGAAACAACCTAGGTTCCATGAGCAGAAGATTCTCGAAGAGAAAGACTAAGTCAAGCGAGCATAAGATTTGTTGATAAAGAGAAAAGAGGGTGCATAAACTGTGTTTTGTGAATGAAAAAGGAGGGATTCGAGAAATAAGGAAAGAGGAAAAGGAAGGATTCGAAAAATGACAAAAAAATAGGGATTGGGGAAAGAGAAGGGGAAATGATATTTAATGTGACTTAATAAAAAAACTCAAAAATTTATCAGGGTTTTTATTAACACTCCTTACACTTATCAAGGTTTAAAATTCACTATTTTATGTATTTATCAGTGGAGATTATTGTAACCTTGGTTAATAAATCTTTGTTAAAATAATTTTTTTTAGTGTATTCTTTTTTCGTCGTAAAAATTACTTTTAATTCTAGTGGTGAGTTTATTATATTGCCCTTAAAAAAATCCAAACCAAAAAATTACCGTTATTGGGTTTAGTGTGTGCTACCTTTTTTAGCCATATTTGATGTTAATAGTAAAGCGATCTTAAATAATCATTTTTGTACTGTGGATATCAATGTTGACATAATGGTTTTGTACAATTTTGAAGCGGTTGGGTTTGTTTGAGATACCTGCATAGATTTTACAAAGAAAAGCATATGCCGCAGCAAGACAACCAGATGCCTAGAGGAACTCTACCATGACTAAGGAATAATTGTGGCTTGAGACACCAGTTTAGTGTCATCATTTACTGTTATGAAATAACTCACAACATATGCAGAATGTCTACGACATAAACATAGATGAAAAAAGAGAAAGAATTACACACAAAAATTTAACAAGTGGAATACGCCTCCTCGTCCCAAGGGTATACGACCTTAGGAGCAACAACTAGACTACCCATCTCATCCCACACAGTGCATTTACCTAAGCAATAGAAGGACTACTCGTCCTCGTCACTTAAGATAGAATAGCCAAAAAAGGCAACCCTAGGAAGGCAAAAGACTAGGCATCCTCCTTTTAGACAAAGATGCACCGGTCTTCATCCTATTCGGAACACCTGACACCAAGAGGAACACCAAAGACTATCCACCCAAGAGAACCATCAAGTACACGACTTGGTCGGATACATGTCAACCTAGTAAAACAACATGTATCCGAACTCACTAGCTAATTAACTCAGTTAAATCATATGAAAGGAAAATAACCCTAATTTATATAACTTATCATAACGAAGAGGTAATTACGCTTGCCAAATCAAGGCCCATTAATTTTACTATGACAGGAATATTTTACGAAACATATGCTTTTGTTATTGTTCTGACATCAGAGTCTAGGATAGTCTAGTATCCTGGACTGGCTTTAGCATCGGAGTATCTTTTGCAGGTATCCCACCCGCTCTGGTGCTCAAGAATGGAAGGTGAGACATGCTCGAGAAGAAGGCCGTGAAGACCAGGAAGCCCTATTTCGAGATCCCATAAAATATATATTGTTTTTGTAAGAATAATAAGGTTCAATATGAAATGTTAACGAAGTTCACATGTTCACAGGAGAATTCATTACAACACAAATTTAGAAATCTCTCTCTAAGTAAACTCTAAAAACGAAACAACTCTAACGTTCAACTCTTAGTTTTTATTGACGATATAAGGTCTCCTGTATAGTGCTCATACCATCATAATTGACACATATGAAAGGCACCTATGAACTAACAAGAAAGACACATGAATAATGCTTCTTATTACAAAACAAAACAACCATTAGATGGTTCCACATATGACCCATGATTCAGTAGACGCTAAGAGACTAAACAATCTACTAAGACCATTTGTTACATATGAGATGGTGTGGTATTGGTCAGGCGATCTTGGAACCTCTTACCAAGATTTTACTAAGACATTATTCACATTGACAAAATAAAAAACCATATATGTTGTGGATAACTTGATGAGAAGGAAAGAAAAAGAGTAATAGTTTGGTAAAATATGATAACATTCAATATTTATCAATCTCTTTAAATATTTTATCATTCAAACACCCATTACAAAATTTTTATATATTAGCTACAAAACATTTCGTAACTGATCCGAAACTATTCCGTAGCTAAGACATTTTGCGACAGATTACCTATAAAATTGCTAATTTGACAGAGATAAAATCCGTAGCTAATTTGTAGCTAATTCATAGTTAATCCCTCTTTATTTTCTCTCTAATTGAAGTAAAAAAAGTTTTACTCTAGCTAATTCGTAGCTAATTCATAGCTAATTTGTTACAATTTTTTTCTAGCTAATTCGTAGCTAATTTGTCATAATTCTTTTATCACTAATTTATATCACAATTGATTAGTTAATTTATTGCAATTCTATTAATCTCCTACAAATATTATTTTGGTAATTGCAATTACTTAATTGTTATTCACTCTCTATTATGAGTCATGTCCATAAACATATGCCCATAATAAAAAAATAAGACAAAGAAAATAAATAATTCACAAAAAGTGTCTGAATACCTCCAATATGTGCAATACCTATTTAAAAAGGATAGATAATCAATCTTACAATGATCAAAGTATATCCATCCAACAATACAAAACAACATAAAAGTTTCCACCAATGTATAATACTTTTAGGACACAAAAGCATTGGAGGGTATCAACAAAAAGTAATGCATCAACACAATTAAAACACAAACAAAGTTTTGGATTCTTTGAGGCATGTCTTCATTCTTGTTTCTTCAAAGCAAACAATAATTCTCAGCACTCTTTAATAGGTTAAAAAACTTCTTAGCTGATGGATTTGGATCCTCTTCCACCTCTTGTACTTTTGGATTTGATCTAGCATGAAAAGCATTCATAACCATATCATGATATGGATTTGTACTTCCTTCAACACGGTCTTGGACAACAGACGCACCATCTGTCCACCTTTCTTCACCATGAAGGGTCCAATTTGTGTACCCATCCATAAATCCATGTTGATACAAGTGCTTTTCCACATTAAATGATATATCCCAATAAAGATTCCTACATTTTTCCACATGGACAAGGAATACGCCCTGTTACATCGGCAAACTTCGGATCTCTTTTAGCTACTTGAATGAAGCCATCAACGCCATTTTTAAATTCCCCAGTTACACTATCAAATTGATGTTTTCTTCACAACATCCATCCTTTATTAGGTCTCATTATCCTTGTAGATAGTTTAAACATTTTGAAAAGAATGGATTGACACTAATTGAAGACATAATTAAAATTAAGAACAAAAATTAATTACAATAAAGTAAATACAAGTAAACACTCATTGAGTTTATTATTTACATACAAATAACTACTCATTTGTACTATGGCACTTTAGATATATTCAGGTTGAAACCTTGCACTTCACTTTTTGTTTAATATATTTTATCCTATCTTAAGTAAAATATTAAGTCTCACAAAAATTGTACCTTTAATAAACAAAAAGATGAATTAAACTTTTTGATCAATTGTGTTTTTCGGTTGGAGTTTTTTTTTTTATCATTACTGAATATAAAATCAAGGTTTACTATACCTTCTAAACTAAGAAAAACTATCACATCACCCTATTAATTTAATGAAAACAAATTTTTCTTTCCACGGGCATGTGGTGACATGTTTTTTATCATTTGAAAAACTAAATCCAAAACAAAAAGACTTAGGTTCTTATAAATCTAACTCTTATAGTTTCTACTTGCAATGTTTCTGCGTAGAAATGAGACTAATATTTCTGTTATAATTTTTTGATTAACGAAATATATATAAAAATTAATATTAATTATTATGTAGTTGGAGTCGTATTATTATTATTATTATACTAGCAGAAAACAAGGCATGCCCAAGTAAGCACACAAGGGCTAGTAAAATTGCTTTAGCACTTTTTTGAAATCAGTTATTAAGATAATTATCTTACCTCATAGATGGTGATCGTTGATTAATCAAATAGAATAGACATTTTGATGGTTGAGTGAACTCAAATGATGCAAATTCTATGGTTAATAATAATATATTTTAATATATTATTAAATCTCTCAAATTTCCAGAACTTCTTAATAAGCTTTTTGAATAAAAAAACTAAAATTCAGTAATTAAATTTTAAAACTAAAAACTACTTCATCTGAAAGTTTGAATGGCTTAAGCACTGTGAAACAATGTGTTTCTACTGTGTAGACACATTTACAACCAAATATGAACCTTTTGAAATACACACACAACTTTAGGTAGCACTTCCCTCACCTATCATACAAATGAATCTCTAACATTATCACACAGGATTGGATTGAAGATCCTTTCGCCTTATCTAATTTGAACTTTTGTGACTGTGTTATCAAAATTAATCTTCGCCTACTGTTTCATCTACTATTTTGCTTCATTTTTGCTGATAGATGGGTAAGTATTAGCTAAGCCCACTATACATCTTGAAAGTTCAAATAAAAAACTGTACACTTAGGACAAGTTTTATTTATTATGCATTCATGTAATGTAATTGACAACTTTTCATTCATTCAATTCAATGAATGTGACTTCATTCATTACCTTTGTTTAATGAAAATTTTTTCCCCTCAAAACCAGGACATAGAGTGTGGATATTATATTTAAGAAGTATGGAAATGCATCATCTACATGATTGTTTCCGAGATCCAACACCTCTAATGATGTGCAATTGGCAATGGATTTGGGAATTAGGCCCCATAGTTTATTACTATTGAGATCTAGAGTCCTCAGAGCACAGTATACAAAAAATTTATCAGGAATGTTGCCATTAAACTTGTTATGTTGCAGATTTAAGACTGCAATTGAACCACTATGTGTTAGGAACTCTGTAATCATCCCATTTAAATGATTATGAGAAACATCTAGAACCAACAGTTGTGAACTATTGTACAAGAATTGAGGAATACTCCTAGATAAATTATTTTTGGACTGAGATAGAAAAACTATGAAAGACATGTTAGTACCCACACCTGAAGGAAAAGTGAAACCAAAATTATTACTTAAATAGTCCAAATAAGTGGCATGCACTAGGAATATTTTATTTGAACATTCCATTAGAATTGGTTAGCATAAAGGTCAAGATGCTCAGATTGTAATTGGTGTTCTACAAGATCCTTCTAAATTGCTGAGAAAATTGTGAGAAAGATTTAATTGAACAAGAGAGTTAAGTTGCCAGATCCATGCTGGTATAGATCCTCGAATATTTTTAGAGGTCTAAAGTGGTTATTCTGGAATGGTTTCTCAAGAAACCAGGGAACTCTGTCAGGTAGCAAGAAGCCAATTCTGAATGGTCTAAAGTGGTTAATGCTCTTGAGAACCTCGTGTGACTCATCATTAATTCCTGAAGGGAACCATTCAGAGGTAATTCCGGCAATGATCCATCAAGATCATAATTGAATGACAAGTCTATGTCATACAATATTGCTACCTAAAAAATCCTAATGCAATACACCCTGCATACATTAGTTTGCATTAATTTTGATATTTTAAAAGTAGAACTATAAGATCTACATGAGAGAACATAATAATGCAAGAACATTATTGGAGTTCTCCATTTTATTTGATCCTAAGACTCAACGCTGAAACTCAGACAACAAACAAACAATGAATTCACACCTTCTTGACTCCAATCACCCAAATGACCTGTTTCTAAGCATGCAATGTTCTTGTTTTTCTGTTTCACAAAGAGGAATCATGGGAGAACAATAAATCATACAAGCCCCAACAGAATTTTAGATTGGGAGGGGAAGATTAATTCAACAAAATTTCAAACCCTAAAAATCTAATGAAATACCTGTTTTGATTAATCGAATCAAAGGCCCCAACGAATTTCTAATTTGGAGTGGAAAATTGAAACCTTAGACATCAACTGACACCGTGCATAGATTGAACCACTCCATGAGCTCTTAAACGAAAAGTATTGTCATGAGAAGTGGAATATTGAAGATGGAATAGCAAATAGAAGAGTAAATTACCGATTAAGAGTAAGAAGTAGATGCAACTACTCGAATAGTGGTGAGAGGTAGAACCACATTGAACAACAGTGAGAGAGATGATCGAACAGTGGTGAGAGATGATCGAATAGTGAATAGTAGTGAGATGGACGAATGACTTCTCTAGCTCACTACAGAGAGATGATCAAATGGTGGTGTTCGCTAATGTAGAGATGGATAATGAACAACACGAAAGCAAATTCTACATTTTCTTCATCGGGTCAGTATACAACTTTGATGAGAAGGTGATGCAAAAAATAGATGAACGAATTCGATTAGCGAGGAAAAAATTAAATCAAATATTCTCGCATAATGTTAAGTGTCTACTGTCATGTGCATTTTAATTGTGAGAATACAAAAAGCAAACTAAAAACTTTATGGAAATTGTTTTCATAAATATTATTACTGTTCATTTATAAACTTAATAATTAATAAAGTAAGTTTCTATTTGATAATTTCAATATCAAATACTAATACTTTTTTATCGCATTATTTTATTTAAATTAATATTTCACATAAATATTAAATAATAAATAACCATCTATTTATATTATTAATATTTTAAAAAAATTATTTATATACTTTTTTTTAATTAAAAAGAATTAGTGACAAATTTATGTTCTAGCAAATTTATAGTTGTTTTATTACAAATTAGTTATCCTCTCATTCTTTCACAATTTTCTTGCAAATTAGAGAGGAATTAATAAAAAGAAAAATTGTAGCTAATTTCTCTATCAAAATAAAGAATTTCTTGTAGTGAACTCAATTATTTAAGATGCATTGCATTAAGATCGTTATCACCAACAAGTACATGTATAGTAATGTGAACACAAACACAAAAAAGAAGAAGGTATAACATATCCAACAAAAATATTTTGGTGGAGTTTCATGTTGTTCGGTTGGATACTTCTTGGTAGGTTAGTGTTGACAATTCATGTCACAAATTTGTACTGAAAATTTTTTGTTTTCTCATTTCTTTTATTTGTGTTGTAGGCCAAAATACATTGAAACCATCATGAGAGTCACATTGTCGTTTCCGTGGTGGACCTCCACTTGGGCCAAGGAAGAAAGAGCAGCACTATTGGCACCATTGAACTACACGGTCATTGTAGTTGCTGCTAGAGTAGAAGAAGATGTTGGTGTACGTGTCGCTGGTACTAGCTTAAACCTAACCTGATTGATGGATGTTAGAGACAGGGATGGAGAGATGGGTGAGAATGTAATTGTCGCCAACAAGTACTTGGTGAGTAGTGTTGGGTTGAATGTCGGGCTACATGATGTATTTGTAGTCGGTTAGATGTGGTTAAATTATCAACTAAAAAAATGTCTCATCATTTGAAATTATTAAAGTATAATGCAAATTCTAGAACAATCTAGAAAAATCTAAGATAGAGTTATTGAAATGTAATGAAACTTCTAAAGTATTGGAGAAAAGCTTAGGATAGGAAGAAAATTCAAGAACATTGTA